>Ga0302320_10001610_pt1 | contig 54106 bp, 56 predicted proteins | sample Bog_T0_3_FD_202130 | JGI IMG/M metagenome (GOLD analysis project Ga0302320, IMG submission 202130) | Peat permafrost microbial communities from Stordalen Mire near Abisko, Sweden - Bog_T0_3 | ecosystem: Environmental > Terrestrial > Soil > Wetlands > Peat | place: Sweden: Abisko, Stordalen Mire...
CGACAAGTCGCAGTCCCGGGCCAATGCCGTGGCGCAGGAGTTGATTCGTGAAGGCGTGCCGGCGGCCAAGGTGCTGGTGGATGCGGTGGGCGACAGCCAGCCGGTCTATTACGAATCCATGCCCCAGGGCGAGGACGGCAACCGCCGCGCGGAGATTTTTGTGCAGGGGTGAGCCGCGTCTGACGAAACGGTCCCGTGGACCGTTTCGCGCGGCGAACGCCCGGAGCGTCAGCGACGGGCCGGGGGGCCTATCAACGCGCATAAGACCCCTTCCTGAAAAGCACGACAATTAACGGGAAAATGATTGCTTCGGGTCCGCAAATGCCCGATTCTGAAGCGCTTTCAGGATTCTGCAATGAATACCGACTTTTACCGCATCAAGCGGCTGCCGCCGTATATCTTTGAGGAAGTAAACCGCCTCAAGGCGCAGTCGCGCGCCCGGGGCGAGGACATCATCGATTTCGGCATGGGCAATCCCGACCTGCCGACCCCCGATTATATCGTGGACAAGCTGTGCGAAACCGCGCGCGATCCCCGCGCCCACCGCTATTCCGCCTCGCGCGGCATCAAGGGTCTGCGCAAGGCCCATGTCGCCTATTACAAGCGCCGCTTTGGCGTGGAACTGGACCCGGACCGCGAAGTGATCGCGGCGCTGGGCTCGAAGGAAGGCTTCGCCAATCTGGCCATGGCGATCACCGCGCCCGGTGATGTGGTGCTGGTGCCCAATCCGGCCTATCCGATTCACGCCTTTGGATTCATGATCGCGGGCGCCGCGATCCGCCACGTCCCGGCCACCAGCCCCGAGGAATATCTTTCCAAGATCGGCGTGGCCACCCGCCATTCGGTGCCGTCGCCGCTGGCCATGGTGGTCAATTACCCCTCCAACCCCACGGCCCAGGTGGTTGGTCTGGATTTCTACAAGGAAGTGGTGCGGTTCGCCAAGAAGCACGAGATCTGGGTGCTGTCGGACCTGGCCTATGCCGATATCTATTTCGGCGATGAACCGCCGCCGTCGATTTTGCAAGTGGATGGCGCCAAGGATATCTGCATCGAATTCCAGTCGCTGTCGAAAACCTATTCCATGCCGGGCTGGCGCATGGGGTTTGCCGCCGGCAACGAGAAACTGATCGGGGCGCTGGCGCGGATCAAATCCTATCTCGATTACGGCGCCTTCACGCCGATCCAGGTGGCGGCGGCCGCCGCCCTGAACGGGCCGCAGACCATCGTGGAGGAAATCCGCGCCACCTATAAATCGCGCCGCGATGTGCTGGTCAAAAGCATGGCGCAGGCGGGTTGGGAGATTCCCGCGCCGGAAGCCTCGATGTTCGCCTGGGCGCCAGTGCCCGCGCGCTTCCGTGAAGCCGGATCGATGGAGTTCGCAAAACAGTTGCTGATCCATGCCAAGGTGGCGGTGTCGCCGGGGATCGGCTTTGGCGAATATGGCGAAGGCTATGTCCGCGTGGCGCTGGTGGAAAACGAGCATCGCATCCGCCAGGCGGCGCGCAATGTGAAGAAATTTCTCGCCATGGGCACCAATGGCGGCCCACCCGATCTTGCGCCCCAGAAGAATCTGGCGGACGCAAAATGAATCCTCCGTTGAAGATCGCCATCGCCGGCCTTGGCACGGTGGGCGGCGGCGTGGTCAAGGCGCTGACGTCACGCCATGCCGCATTGGCGGCGCAGGCGGGCAGGGGGATTGAGATCGTTGCCGTCAGCGCCCGCGACGCCAAAAAGAAACGCGATTTCGACATCGGCAACTGGGTAGCCGATCCGATGGCGCTGGCCAGCGGCGATGCCGATGTGGTGGTCGAACTGATCGGCGGCGAAGAAGGCGTGGCGCGCAAGCTGGTGGAAGCGGCGCTGGAGAACGGCAAGCATGTGGTGACCGCAAACAAGGCGCTCCTGGCCAGGCATGGCAAGCGGCTTGCGGAACTGGCGGAGAAGAATAATCTTCAGCTCAAATTCGAGGCGGCGGTGGCGGGCGGCATTCCCATCGTCACCATCCTGCGCGAGGCGCTGATCGCCCATGGCGTCGATGCGGTGAAGGGGATCCTCAACGGCACCTGCAATTATATTCTCACCGAAATGGAAGTCAGCGGCCGCGGTTTCGCCGAGGTGTTGAAGGACGCGCAACGACAGGGCTTTGCCGAGGCCGATCCTACGCTGGATATCGGCGGCGGCGACACCGCACACAAGCTGGCGCTGCTCGCCAGCCTGGCCTTCGGCACCGCGCCCGATCTTGGCGCCATGAAAGTGGAAGGCATCGAGCAGATCACTGCCGCCGATATCGGCTTCGCTTCGGAGTTCGGCTTTCGCATCAAGCTGCTGGGCGTGGCGCGCCAGACTTATGACAAAAAAGGCGTTGCTTCCGGCATAGACCAGCGGGTGCATCTGGCCATGGTGCGGGCGCGTACGCCGCTGGCCAATGTCGACGGCGCCGCCAATGGCGTGGTGGTGGATGCGGGCGCCGCCGGTTCGTTTTTCTTTTCCGGGCGCGGCGCAGGTGAGGCGCCCACCGCCTCGGCAGTGGTGTCGGACATCGTCGAAATCGCCCGCGGTTCTTTTGGCCCGGTGTTCGGCCGCCCGGCTGCCAGCCTCAAGAATTTGGTGCCGGCGGATAGCGGCGCCGCCTTGTCGGCCTATTATCTGCGTTTTGAAGTGCTGGATGTGCCCGGCGTGCTGGCGGAAATCGCCGGGCGCCTGTCCGAGGCCAATGTCTCGATCGAGAGCATGATTCAGCGCGGCCGCTCGCCGGGCGAACCGGTCGCCATTGTCATGATTACCCATGAAAGCCCGCAACATGCCGTCGAACGCGCCTTGAAGGCAATCGCCGCCTCGGACAAGGTGCGCGCCAGGCCCTGCATGATTCCCATGGAGGCTGCCTAGGAGATGCGCCCGGAAACCGGCACCATGCGCAACATCCGTGCGCGGCATTGCAGGGCTCTTGTCTGACGCGCGCCTAAAAACATCGGAGGCGGCATTCGGGGTGGCGCGCAGCTTTTCCGGGCGCCGCTGGCAGCTGGCGGCCGGCGATGAAGCTGTCGCCCGCGACCTGATCCGGAATGGCGGCTTGTCGGAGGTGTTGGCGCATCTGCTGGCGGCGCGCGGCGTGGATGCGGCTGCCGCCCCCGATTTTCTCAATCCCACCCTGAAGAAGCTGATGCCCGATCCGCTGGTGCTTGCGGAAATGGACAAGGCCGTGGCGCGGGTGGTGCTGGCGTTGGAACAGGGCCAGCGTATCGCCGTGTTCGGCGATTATGACGTGGACGGTTCGGTCTCCGCTGCGCTGCTGGCGGAATTCCTTGCCGGGCTTGGCGCGGCCCCGCGCCTTTATATTCCCGACCGCATGCGCGAAGGCTATGGCCCTTCGGCGCCCGCTTTCACCGCGCTGAAATCGGAGGGCGCCGATCTGGTGGTGACGGTGGATTGCGGCGCTTCGGGCGGCGCGGCGTTCGAGGCCGCGCGTGTTCTTGGCCTGAATGTGGTGGTGCTGGATCACCATCGGGTCGAAGCGCGGCCCGATTGCTTGGCGCATGTCAATCCCAACCAGCCGGGCGATACGTCCGGGCTTGGCTATCTGTGCGCCGCGGGCGTGACGTTTCTGTTCCTGGTGGCGCTCAACCGCGCCTTGCGGGAGAGCGGATTTTACGAAGCGCGCGGCAGGACCGAGCCGGACCTGCGCGAATATCTCGACATGGTTGGGCTGGCGACGGTTTGCGATGTGGTGCCGCTGTTGGGCGTCAACCGCGCCTTTGTGCGCCAGGGCCTCGGACAATTATCAAAATTGTCGCGTCCCGGTCTGGCGGCGCTGGCGGCGATCGCCCGGGCGGCGCCGCCCTTCACCGCCTATCATCTGGGTTTTGTCTTCGGGCCGCGCATCAATGCCGGCGGCCGGGTCGGCCGGTCGAGCCTGGGCGCCGATCTGCTGCTGGCGCGAGAAAATGCGGTAGCGGAGGAATTCGCCCTGCAACTGGACCTGCACAACCGCGAGCGCCGCGAAATCGAAAAGTCTATTCTGGAAGAAGCGGTGGCACTGGCCAGCGTGCAGGAGAACGCGCCTTTCCTTTTGGTGGATGGCGAGGGTTGGCATCCCGGCGTGGTCGGCATTGTCGCCGGGCGGCTGAAGGAACGGTTTTCCAGGCCGGCCTTTGTTGCCGGGTTTGAAGGCGGCATGGGACGCGGTTCAGCGCGCGGCATTGCCGGCCTGGATATCGGGCGCATGGTGCGGGCGGCGCGCGAAGCGGGCCTGATTGAATCGGGCGGTGGCCATGCCATGGCGGCGGGCTTTTCGCTGATGGCGTCGCAGATCGGAGCCTTCCGAGAATTCCTCCATACGCAGTTCGCGGGCGCAGATAGCGCCCTGGCGGCGGCGGGTGAACTGAATATTGATGCGGTGTCGTCGCCGGGGGCCGCGACGCCGGCGCTGGTGCGCGAAATCGCCCTGGCCGGTCCGTTTGGCGCCGGCAACCCCGAACCCCTGCTGGGCTTTGCCGATATGAAAGTGGCGTTCGCCGACGTGGTGGGCGGCGAGCATGTCAAGCTGCGGCTGGCAGGCGGCGACGGGGCGCGGCTGGACGCGATTGCTTTTCGTGTTGTGGGCACGGCTTTGGGCGAGGGACTGCTGGCCAGCCGGGGGCGGCGCATTCATGCCGCCGGAAAGCTGCGCAGCGATGATTGGGGCGGGGCGATGCGGGCGCAGCTTCAAATCGAGGATGCAGCGGCCGCAAGCCTTTGACCCCGCCGGGGAAAGCGATGCTTGCCAAGATGCCGGACGGCCTGTATCAACCGCCTCCGGCGGCGCCCTTCGTCTATCGGTTAGGACTCAGGATTTTCATTCCTGCAAGAGGGGTTCGACTCCCCTAGGGCGCACCAGGGTTTTTTGCCGAGGTTAGACACTGCACAAAAGCGGTTAGACACCTTCTGCTTTTGTTCTCACCGCGCGCGGCGCGGACTTCCAGCGCTCCATTGCTTGCTTCGACAGGCTCTTTTGATCAGCGTCCCGCGAGTAATGGTCGATCATCGCATCGGTCTTCTGGCCCGTTATCGCGCGCGCTTGGCGCTTGGTACAGCCCGCCTCGATCAGCGTCCGCGCCGCCGTCTTGCGCAGGCCATGGAGGAGACATTCGGCCGGCAGCCCCGCCGCCTCGATCGCGGCGGCCATCTGGTGGCCGAAATAGACCGGGCTGAGCTTCGTCCCAGATGAGCCCGTGATGATTGCTGCAGGCAGGCGGGGGCGCACGGCACCCAAGGCTTCCGCTAGGGCAGGGTGTATGGGCAGTTCCAGATCCACGCCAGTCTTGCTCTGCCGGACGCGGATAATATCCCCTGCAATGGATTCCCATTTCATCTCCACCAGATCGGCCCGGCGCTGAGCGGTGTAAAGCGCCAGGGCATAGCCGGTCCGCTCCATCGTCCCGAGCGCCCAACGGTCCTCGAAAGCTTGCAGCTCATCGTCGGTCCATGACCGCCACGGCTTTGACCGCATCATCTTAATTTTCAGCGCTGGGTTGTCCCTGCGATAGCCGCGGTCAACCGCAAAGGCCATCAGTACGCCGACGGTGCGGATCATCGTGTTAGCGGCGCCGGGCCGGTCGACCATGGCATCCCGCCAGCGGAGAATGTGCAGACGCTGCAGCAGCGCGACAGGCTTCTCGCCGTGCTTGGCGGACAGGCGATTCACAACGCGCCGCAATTCACTTTTGGTGACCTTGGCCAGGCCTGTGAATTCGGCAGACGCCAAATACTCATTGCAGAGGGCGGCAAAGGATCCAGCAGCGGCCTTTGGCGAGGCCGGCGAGAGCCTTGGCCCTTGCAGCGCGTCATTGTAGGCCGCGAGGAATTCAGGGCTGCCTGGCGCGCCAGGTAGCGCCACGCGCGGCAACCCGCGCTTGCGCATGTAATAGCGCTGTTTTCCGTGACGGTCCCGATACGCTTTCACAAAAGGGAGGTTGCATCGCATGGCGCCGCTCATTCGTCCCAGGGGTTAACTTCGCTTGCGCTGCCCATTTCGAGCAACGCCAGCCAGGCGTTGCGCACAGCTTCAAAATCGTAAAGCACCAGCCCTTTGTGGCCAGGAACAGAGATGGGGCGGGGCATTTTTCCTTCTTCCACCAAAGCCAAAAAACTGCTCAGACTCATATCCAAAGCCGCAGCACATCCAGCCGCTTTCATCGCCAGAACGGGCACAATACGAGGAGCCACGGCAACTGTCGCGCGCGTCCCGCCATTCATTTCGCTAGATCCTGATTTAGAAGCTTCAGGTCAGAGACAATCTTTTCAACCGCGGCGCCGTGCAGAACGGCGTCCACAGCGAAAAGGTCATTGGCGATTTCATTTGTTGTTGAGAAGGCGATTGGCAGAATCTCGCCATCCGCCATGCGCCAATAAAGCGTTGCGACCCCGCGGCCTCGGAACACGATAATCTGCCAAAGCGACCCGGTTTTGCTGTCAAGCAGCCCGCGGCCCTCCAGGCCGATTGCAATGGCATCTCGGAGATTATCCGCGCCCGTGACAGGGCACCGGCGATATTTCGTGGGCTTGGCCTTGCAAAGCATTTTCGCCAGTTCAACGGCATGGTTGCGAAAATCTGAAGCCAAAAGAGCTAGCAAAAATGTTGCGAGCGATTTTGCCGTCAATTCAACACCGCTGCCTGGGCCCCGCCCAGGCCGCGGTAGCAACGCTTTGCCTGCGACCAAAGCCCGAAGCCACTCATTGAACTTCTCGGTGCTTTTTCCCAGATCCTTAGCCAACGTCGGCAAATATGTCTTAAGCGCTGTCATAACCGTACCAAATCACACAAAAGGTGGCAGTTGCCATCTTTATCTTGACGTTCGGCGCAAATCAATCCAAAAGTGGTGCATGACACCTTTCGGAAGCGTTCATGGCATCAAAGACACCCACCCATAGCATTGCTGGCGCCGCCAAAATCCTCGGGATTGGCCGTGAACTATGCAAACGGGCCGTGGACCAAGGCCAGATTCCCGCCATTAGGATCGGCAAGCGCTGTCGTATCTCCGACGACGTGATCAAGCGACTTCTCGGGCGAACTGGCGCTCAGGCTGCCCTAGAAAGCGCGCCAGATGCCACGCGCGGACGGCCGGCCTGATGCATGGCAGGTCGGCCCGTCACCACCAGGGAGGAAGCCGATTGCTGGCTTTGGGCCGTGCTGCGCGATCCTGAGGTCACCCACGGTCAAAACAGCATCTGCGCGCTGCTGCGCAGCCGCATCAATTTTACGACCCTGCTGTTGAACCCTTCCATCGATCACCTGGCAAGTGGCACGGCGCAGCACACTCGCTCGGTCGAGGTGGCTCTCGATAAGCTCAACACCGTCCACCAATACCTTGATTGGGAAGGTGGCCGCGGCCGTTCCAGCCGGCGCTATCGGCTCTTGATAAATCCCGCCGTGCAGCGGGAATTGGAAGCGTACAATTCCCGCCGACAAGCGGGAATTGACGAAAAACAATTCCCGCCTGCCAGCCGCGGAATTCCCGCCGTGGAGTCCAACAATTCCCGCCCAGCGGCGGGACGAACCCTTGAACCCATTTTAACCCTTAGCGCGCAGGCGGAAAAACTCCGCTCACTGATCGGAGACGTCGAATTCCGTGCGTGGGGGTTCCAAGACGCCGATTTCCACGATGGACCGCCCGGCAAAATCGTGATGCCGAAAGAATACCAGGCCAGTCATGTTCGAACGAAATTTTCTCGTGCTCTGGATTTGGTCTGGCCAAGTGGCTGGGAAATAGATTGGCGGGAATCCACGTCTCGCTCAAGGCGGACAGCATGAGCGAACCCGGCCGTGAAACAGTCGATGTAAAAAAGTCTGTTGAAATTTATACGGACTTTTTTACAGAAAAGCTGATCAATCAGATTAAAGAATTGCGCGCTGGGCGACGGGAGTGCGTTCGGCACGGCGGCAAGTTATGTTCCTGGTGTATGGATATGCTGCCGACGGGATCGAAAGGCGGCTATTGCCGTCCATGCCGCGCCGCTGACATGCGGAGACGTCGCGCCGCTGCACGCCATGGAGAGCAGCAATGACACAGGCGGAAATGCGGCCCAGCTTCGACAGTATTGCTACTTTCGGCGAATTGCTTCGCCTAGCAGGCGCCGCAGCGGCAAACGCCAACAGTCCAACTCACCGCGCATTCGCTGTTCGGGATATTGATAGGCTCGGAACAGCCTGGACGGGCGGTCTGTCCAACGGTCGCGCCAATCTGGCCGAGGCGCTGATCGCAGCGATAAAATCGCTCGCCGGCGCCACGACAGCCGAAGCGCGAACGGCGATCGCGAACTCGATCAGCCAGTTGGTCGCCGCAGCGCGGGCCGAACCCGCATCAACTCGACGTCACCGCGCAATTACTGAGCCGAGGCGGTTTTGGATTGAAATGGATCGATGACAATGGAACTTACCGACTATGCGAGCCAGCAACAATTGGTCGCGGATATCATGGAAGCTATGGCGCCTATACAACAGAAATTCGGAATCGCCATTGCAGTGGGCGATCCGCGCTCCAGCATTACGAAACTGCAAATTCAGCTGACCGTCGTTGCCAATCGAAATCAATGAACAAACCCCCACGCCTTCATCAACTTCGGCCCCGCGTTGCGACTTTGGATATTCGTCGGGTTAAGACGCCCGAAAAGATCGTAGACGAAATCTACCTGACACCCGAATACCGCCGGTGGCGCGAGCAGGTGCTGGACCTGGCCGGCCGGCGTTGCGTGGCGATACTGGATACAGGTAAGCGATGCTGGAGGCGCGAGCCAGCCTATCGAATGTACGCCGACCACGTCATAGAACTCAAAGATGGTGGCGCTCCCTTCGACGTGGCCAATGGCCAATGTCTTTGTGGGTCGCACCACACGTCGAAGACGATTGCCGCGCGTACGGCGCGCCAAACGCTCTTGCAGGGGTAGGGGGTATGAAACGCTTTCAGGACCCGCGCGCCGCACCGCTCATGATGGGCATGTGGAAATTTCGCGCGCGCGGATGGTGATATTCGATAATACTATGAAAATACTCGGTTAGGAAAATGGGCCGACCAAAGGGTTCAAAAAACAAGCCTAGGTTGTACCTCACGGGCGAAGAGGTTGAGGTCGGCAAGAAGCCGACGGCTGCTCAGCGGCACCAGGCCATGAAGCGGCAGGTCGCACTCTGCGTCCACGACGGCATGGACGAGGCGAGCATCGCCGCAGTCCTTGACCTGACGGTCGAAAAGCTGCGGGCCCTGTTCGCCAGGGAGCTGCGTCATGGCCGGGATCTCGTTCGGGCCGAAGAACTCATGCGGCTGGACGCGGCGAGCGCCGACGGCAATGTCGCTGCCTCAAAAGCGATCCTCTCGCCGCCTGGCGCCACCGGAAAACCAGGAGCCGGCGCCGGGGCTGGCAAACCGTCAGCCGGCACCGACAATGACCGGATCAACAAGCTCGCTTTTCGAACGATAAACGGAGGAAAAAATGGGTGATATCCCAACCGTCGAGACCTATCGCGGCGTCGGAATCCATAATCACCAGCCCCAGGAGCGCATCGAAAAGGTCGTAAAGCCTGCAATCGACTATGTCCTGGACCTCGGCCAACTTGAATTGCTGGCGCAATACGCCGGCGATGTGACGCGGCCGCCAGAGGCGAGGCTGCTGGCACTCGCCAAATGCGAAGCGATTTTCGATCTGGCAGTTTCCGAACGGCGCGAGCGCCCCGCGATCAACATGGAACAGGTCATAGCGTCCGCACACAGCGCCGGCTCGAACGCCTGGCGCGACAGACGGTACTATTGCTCGATGCTCGACGTGCGCGGGCCGGCATTGCTGGGGTGCCCCCAGCCTGTGCGCCGAGAGACGCCGTTGCCCGACGCATGAGACGCTAATGGCCCGCGCCCCCGTTCAGCCCAATGAGCAAAAGCACGCCGCGGAGCGTGAAATGGGAGAATTTCAGTTCGCCATGTATGCAAAGGCAATCCAGGGTGACCCCGCGGCCGTGGCGCTGATCTGTGAAATGCATGCGGTCGATGCTCAGGGATGGCCACTGCCCAGCGAAATTCGGCGTCAATGAGCGATGCCCTTCGGCGCGCGTTGGCGGCAGTGTCGAAAGACACAAGGTCCACCGAAATAATCGTCCAGGCATTCAACGCGGTGGACGCTCGTTTCGCGCGCGCCATTGCTAGCGCCGCTTCGAAAGATCTGGTTGATGTCGAAGCCGGTGAATATCGTCGGCGTGCGGGCAAGGACGGCACCGTTAAGGCGGCGTTGGCGCTGGTTGCGCGCCAGGCCACCGTCACGAAGGCGGTAGCATCTGCGGCCGCGGCGATGAGCGTTGACGGCGCGCGCGGTGTTACGCCCAGGGAGAAAAAGCAAATTGACGCCCTGGCGCGGCGCGAGCGGATGCTGGCGGAAATGAGCCGGCTTGAAGAGGAAGGCCGAAGTCGGGAAGCTCCAATGTTGGTCGCGCGTGCTTTTGCTGTCGACCGGCGCGATCCGATTGAGGTCGAAAGTCTCGCGCGATCACTTCGCCGGTGGCGTAAAGAGAAAATCGGACACTGTCCGGTTGGGGGCCGAAAACCCTCCTAGGTTGCGCCCATGGCAACCAAACGATCAAACAACGCCGCCCTGAACGCCGAAATGAAGGCGGAAATCGAACGCCTCCGGCAGCCGCTGCTGGCGCGCCGCGAAATTATTACCCAGGAATTGGCCGCAATCTGCGCCCTAGCGCTGAAGGTCGGCGGCAGTGTCACCACGGCCTTCCAGCCCTTGGACGAGGATGAGAGGGCGGCCCGCGATCATGCACAGCGCCTGATTGGGGGCGCCGCGCCTGGCACGCTATCGCTATCCCTGCCGCCGTTGATCTCGAAGGAACGCGAACTTCATCGGGAACGCCGCGGAATCGACATTGTTCTGAAAACGCTGGATGACAAAGAACTGATCGTTCGCGCCGGCGCGGCCGTCGCTTGGGCCGAAGAGCACGGGGAAGAGTGGCGCCGTCTCTGCCATGATGTGACACTTACCGAGATCCGCAAGGCCGCCCTCGATCAGCGCGTCGAAGCGCTGCTCCGACAGGTCGACGTCGAGTTCCAGGTGCCGCTGCCGATGTGTGAATTCATGGGGCGCGGTGCCACGGTCGGCGATTTGACTGCCGCGGCGATCGCGGCGGGCATCGTCTCAAAATCCGAAGTTCGAGAGGCAGAAAATGTTGAATAGGTCGCGCGTGCGGGCCTTCACGGGGCCCGGGGCCGAGCAGAGGGCCGAACGAGTTGGGAACTGGTTTAAAGCAATATTGGGCCAGCCCGAGGCGCGGGCCTGGTGTGTGAACAACAAAATCGGCTTGACCAAGGCCACCGCAGAGAGTGTCGGGTCGATCGGGGGATTTTTGGCGCCCCAGGAATGTGACGCAGCGATCATCGCGGTGCGCGAGACGATGGGGGCATTCCGGCAAGGCGCGGAAGTCCGGCCCACCGGCACCGACAACAAGGTGACCCCCCGACGCTTCAGCGGCCTGACCTGCAACTTCGTAGCCGAGGGTACGCCGATCCCGGAATCGTCATTCCAGTTGGATGCCGTCCAAACATCACAGAAAAAACTGGCCATCCTGGCGCGAGCGTCTTCGGAACTGTTCGATGATAGCGCGGCAGATTTGGGCGAATATCTGACCACGGAAATCGGCTACGCCTTCGCCTCCCAGGAAGACGATTGCGGCTTCAACGGCGACAGCACGTCGGCCTATGCCGGCATCGGCGGCTTGGGCACCAGAATGATGGGTTTCAAATCAGCGATTGCCGCGGCCTCGGCGCACAATACCTTCTTGACGCTCGACACAACCGACATTGCAAATCTGATGGGCGGTGTTCTCGCGACGGCGATCCCTGGCGCGGCCTGGTACGTGTCGGCGCTCGGATATGCCCAGACCATCTGTCGCCTTGCGGCCATCTCCGGCGGCCTTACCGCGGTGGCGCGGCCCGATGGCAGAATTGACGCAACCTATCTGGGCTTCCCCGTGAGGTTCTCCGGAAAGCTCCCCAACACTCTGTCCAGCCAGGCCGGGAAGGCGATGCTTTTCTTCGGTGACCTACGAATGTCGAGTGTCCTGGTCGAGCGCAGCCAACAGACTGTCATGGCTGTCAGCCGTGACCGCTCCTTGGATACCGACCAGGTGCTGATCCGCGGCGTTCAACGGCTGGACATCGTGAACCATTCCATTGGCGATGCCGCGACGCTCGCACCGGTGGCGATGTTGGTCGGGACCGCGTAATTTTCGGAGGCGAAGATGCAAATGATATTCGGTGGAAGTGGAGCCCTGCAGAAGTTCCTTATGGCGCGTGCCTCTGGCGCGCCGCGCGCCGAACTTATGGCGTTGAAGGGCGCTGTTATCTCTGAGATGGCGCAAACGGCGCCATCGCGCGCCGCGCGCAAGGAGGTGACCGCCAGAACTGTTCCGACAAATGAACGCAGTGCCACGGTTATCGATTTCGAGCGCGCAAGGCTCGAACGTGAATGGGAATCGGCCACCCACGCGATCTATTAACCAGATGGGACGATCGCCCCCGTCCCGTGCGCCGGTCAGCAGGGCTGTTACTCCTGGCCCTGCTGGCCGGTGCCCTTTATTCGGACGCTAGCCAATGATCGGCAATTTTGAACGCGGCATCTAAAAAACAGGATAAGGAGCATTCAAGTTGCAGACCACCACAACGGAAATCACCCTCGCTGGCACACCTCACAGCATCACTTTGCCCCTGACCCTGCGGCAACTGATCGACGTAAAGCAGCAATGGCAATTCCTGATGACACAGACCCGGAAGAAAATGTCCGGCGCGCATACCAGCGCGCCTCCAATGTAATCGCGGCAGTGTTGAAGTCGAATAGCCCGCAACTGGACGCGACGTCCATGGCTGAAATGCGCATCACCGATCAAGAACTATTCGCTGCCGCGATAGTCATCATCGAGAGCGTGAAAATCACCAAGAAAGCCTTCACAGGCTCGGACGAACGATAGGCTGCATCGATGGCTTCAAATATAGCAATCACGGTCAGTGCAACGACGGCGTCTGCCATATCAAGTCTGGCGCTGCTGCGCGCTGAGTTAAACCAAAGCACTGCCGTCCTATCCAAATTTGCGAAAACGGCTGCAACAAGCGGTCTAACTCCCGAATTGTCGGCCAGCATGTTGCAGGCTTCAGAAGTCGTCGGCGAGACCAGACTAAAATTTGACGCGCTCAACAATTCGATGGGCGAAGCGCACGGGCACATTGGCGAGATTCGCGAACTTTCTCAGACCATCCGCGAGATGGCCGCCGGCAATTTGGCGGCGCTTCCGTCTACAATTGCGCGGGCCGTCTTTGGTTTTGGCGAGCTCAGCGTCGCGGGAGCAGGGGCGCTTGCGGGCATCGTGGCCCTTGGCGCCGGCTTCGTTTATCTGGCCGAAAAGGCCAATCAGGCCGCTGCCGCTGAGCGGCAAGCGCTAGCTGCGAGCGCTCTGTCCAATAACATGGTGTCGGACGCTGGCATTAAGGCCGTGACGGCCAAGCTGGAGCAGATCCCTCATGTAACTGCCGATATCGCCCAAAAAACGGTTGCGGAATTCGCTTCTATGGGGGGCATGACCAACCAGATCATGACCAGCCTCGCCGACAATATAGACGTTCTGGCGTTGGCCACGGGCAAGAGCCTTCCAGAGGCTGCAGCCAGTATTCGCGAATTTCTAGCCGCACCCGCCCAAGATGGCCCCAAATTTATTGACGCCTTGGGAGCGTCGGCCGCTCAAGTCCAAAAATTCATGGATGCCGCCAAACAGGGCAATGCTTCGGCACTGTCGGCGGGGTTGGACATCTTCGCCCAGCGAATGGCGACCGTGGATTCCAAGGCGGGCAGTCTTAAATCCCGAGTCGACGATGTTCGGCTATCAACGTACCTGTTGATGGAGCAAGGCGACGAATTCGGTCAGAATTATTCCAGCAGCTTGGGAATTGCCAACAAAGCTGCATCTGACTTTCAGAAGAACGTCACCGGCGGCAAAGCCGCCGACTTGGCCGCCGCCATGCGGTCCGCCGGCGAGGCAGCCGCGGCGCTGCCGCCCAGCCTTGAGCAGATCCGCAGGGGCGTCGAGAGCATTGGCGCGGAATCGGGCCGCACCAAGACGCAGGTTGTCCAGGATGAAATCACCTATTTGAACGCGTCGCTGGCAACAGCAGAGAAAACGAACGCGAGCGCGGAAGAACAATATTCGATACAAGACCAAATCGCACAAAAGAAAGTTGAGCTTTCGCAGCTCGTAGAATCTGCAGCCCTAAAGTCCGCGACGAACGAAAAAGAGGCAAAGCTCCGGGCAATTGAGCAGGAGATCGCCGCCACCCAAAAGGGATCGGACGAGCAAATCGCTCTGCTCGAAAAGCTCTACACCACGGCAGTCCACCTCGACGGAGCGCAGTCGGCTCAGGCGTTGGATGCAGCGAAGCAGCTATATGCGTCAAAGGAAGTGTTCGCAACACAGGCGCTGAGCAGTATCGCCGCTATCGAAGCTGCCGCTATAGCAGATCAAAACGCGGCATCTAAAGAGCAAATTGCAGATATAAAACAGATCGCGCAGGAAAAGCAGATCTCTGCAAGCGAAGAAATATCTCAACTCGCCGACACAGAGAGCAAGCGCTATTCGCTCACGCAGAGTTCTTTGAACACAGAGCTCGCCCTATGGGCCGGATATCCGGACCAGTTGAAGGAAATCAACAAGGAGATCGAAGCCAATGACCTGGCACACCAGCGCGCCCTTGCCGATAACGCCCGTACCGGCGTCGCTGCACTGACAGAGGAATACAAGCAGGCCTGGTCGGCGCCGACACTGGGCCCGTTTGCGGCTGTGCCCGCCGGCGCCGCGGCGCTTCTGGTCGGCGCGCAAGCCGCGCTGGTGCCGAGTTTCGACGTCGGCAGCAATTATGTGCCCTCGAATATGCTCGCCATGGTGCATCAGGGCGAGCGCATCATTCCTGCGGCCGACAATAGCGCGTTGATGGCAGCCGTGGGCGCGGGAGGTGGGCAAGGCGGCGGTCAAACAAGGGGCGATGTTCATGTCCACCTCAATGTCAATGCTCTAGATGCACGATCGGTTGAAAACCTATTCAAGAGTAACGGGCGTGCCATCGCGAAAAGTCTTTCGGCACAAATCCGTGGTTTAAACTCGGAACTTCGTAGCGCGATAAGTTCGGTGTGAGTGAAGGGGGCCGGGCCGGCTTTTACCCAATTAGCTCTTTTTCGACTTCTTCACCTTCGCCGCTGCGAGTCGTGGCGTATGCCACGGGCCATCGTCATTTATGGGGCGGCAATTGTTGGCCCTTATGCCGCGCGACGGCTTAGGTCGGGCTTGAGGTCCTTCAGCGCTTCACTTGGTCTTCTGAGCCTTCGGCTGCGCTGCTAAGCCCATCTCGACAAGGCGGCGAATTGCTTCCGAGCGGCGCTCAACCACTCAACCACTTGTTTTCGATTTTGGCCGTGTAGGCAGCGCCTGTTCCATCAGGCGGCGAATGGCTTCGGGACGGCTTGGTAAATCGTGCTGACGCCGCCGCCAATCATCAAGGCGCAACTCCATATCTGGTTGAATCCTAACAAGAACGGGTTCGCCAGTAACGGCCGGACGTGGCTTGCGCGGTTTCGTGATTTCACCAGTTGATTTGCCCATGAAGCCATGGTATCACGAAATTAGACCGGAGCAATGCAATCATCCTGCTCCGTACCGCAGCCGGCCACACGGAGGGCTTCATGGCAAAATCGCGCTTAAGAGTCGTCAATTCCAAACCGCTTCCGTTTCCGCCCCTCGAGTTCATAAAGGACCAGCCAGGAGGGATTCACCCACGAGATTTTTGGGCTGTCTCGCCATCGGGCAATTACGATGCCGATTGCCAAACAGGCGCCAGGCTCGCCCACGCCTACATCACGCTACTTTGTGAGGGTAAGGGTGGCTGGGCCATTTTGATGAGCGCCGTGCAAGATATGATCGCAAAGAACGATAATAACGGGCTTGTCGTCGGATTTATGGGAGTGATTTCGCGAGCGCTGGCTGCATCGCTTTTGTCGGTTCCTGCAATCGCAGCGGCAGTCGCCGAGGAAGACAGACGAATTGGCCAACATTTAGCATCCCTTCCGGGGGGCGACGACGGCCACCATGCCCTTAAGGTGATGAAATAGAAATTCTCTATTTTGATACAATGTAGGCCCGGTGGCGAAAGCTGCCGGGCTTTTTCGTTTCAGCGGCTTAGGATGGTTGCCGTTTCGGCTATCGCCTTGGCTTCGGCCATCGCTTCACCCTGATCGGCAAAGACCATCGTGTCGAAGTGATCGGTCGAATGATTGGAGCCCTGCACGCTGAAAAAGCCTCCACCCTGGCGCTTGCCATGGACGGTGAAGCCACCAGCATCCTGCGGTAGGAGTAGAAGCGCAAACCCTTTGTGCGAGATGACGTCACTGCTGCTTAAGGCCATGTCTTTTCTCCATTCGCATCCAGTCGCAGCCAGCCTCGGCGCCGGCGGCAAAATTATGCAGGCAGCGTCCGACCGCAAGCGCCAGAACTTGCGGTCCTGGCGGCGCTGAGCGCATCTGGTGGGCTTCAACCTTGTGCAAACTTGCACGCTTCCAATGCCGTAGGCCGTCCGTTATCATTTTTCGTCTGCTTGCTGCCGGGCTTCCTCCAGTTCCGCGGTTCCAGCCTTCGCGGTTTTTTTTGCAGCGCCCAGTGCCTTGATGCCCTCGAACCGCTTTTCTCTGACGGCGCGAGCTACATACCATTCTTCGAAAAGTGTTTCGATCAATTCAGTCAGCATCTGGGCTTCATCGGCATCAATCTCGATAATGAGATTGATGTCTTTTTCCATATGGGCTCCAATGTTTCCAACGCCGCGGACATGATCAATGGCGTCGACGGACTCGTGGGTCACACCCCGCGGGGCTTTGTCAGCATCGACACGAGCCCTAAGTTCTTTGATTTCGGCATCCAATGTCCCTTTCGCAATCCCACAAAAGTCCCTGATCATGCCCTGAAGGCAGCGGCGCGAGAGTGTCGCGCTTGCTTTCGGGCTAAGCTCGCGGATACGGCAAGCCTCCAGATAATCTTGGCGTAGCGCTTCCGGAATATAGTCTGGCTGCGGTTTTGCCGTGGATTCTGGCAACATCCGCCAGACCCGAAGTGGGTTACGGGACCAATGCTCCCCGTTGTTATTGGTTAGAACTGGGTGAAGAGAGGTCTCCAAAGATAACTTTTTGCAGTGCTGATTCAGGCATCCGATCGCCACTGACCTGAGGCCCGTGCTTCCCTCGACCACATCCCCGACCCGAATAATCCAATCATTGAGGTGATAATTATGGCTCGTTACGATTTGAGGGTGCTGGCAGTGGGGGCAGCTCCAATTGAAATTCGACGCCATAATTACATCCCTAATTTTTTTCCAATCGGGGCATCATTCCCGTGGTGCCACCTTGACGCCACAGATTTTTTAACGTCTTGAACACGCAAGAGAATTCCAATAGACCTTCGATATTGTTATGCCTCGGACTTTCAAGCCCGGCTCGTAACCGGCAAATTTGCGGACTTCCTAGCGGGCTGTACGCGGGCGATATGGCATCCCGCCATCAGGCAGCGGGAAATGATGATCGCCGCCAGCGCGCGTCTTTGGGCCGGTGGTGCGATCATCAACCTTCTGCAAATTTGCAGAAGGTCCGGACGTCAAACCGGCAATTTTGCCGAAGGTTTAAATCCCGCATTCTGCGGGAATATCGCTTTGGCGCTGGTCCCGTGGTTCCAATTGAGAACCACGGCGATTTTGGCCTCAAACCTTGCGCCACATGGCGGAAGGTTCGCCCGCTGGCTTAGGTTAGACTGGCTTCGCCGTAACCCGTTGAAATCGCTTGCCGCCGAAAATGAGGGTTAGACACCGCAAGCCATTGAAATTCGTACCAGTGAGCGGGCTTTTCATTCCTGCAAGAGGGGTTCGACTCCCCTAGGGCGCACCATCGTTTCGAGGCGGCTAGCCGCTTACGAAACGATGCCAAGCACCCGACGGCGGTGCGAGCGCCAGCGTAGCAGCACCGCCGTCCTGGGTGCGCGGCAGCCAATTCAATAAAATCCAAGCCCGCCGCGCGTCAGCGACTTGTGGCGGGCGCGGCAGCCGAAAACACCGGTCAGACTTCTATCAAGCAATTGCGAAGCGCCGCTTCTCTTCTGGCCGTGCCGATCAGCCAAAATTGCTCCAGGGTGAATTATGTATAGTGTCCCCGGAATTCACCGGAATTCCCCGGCCGAATTCCGCCTCGGCATAGAGGGCGGCCATGTTGCCGCCTTCCCAGCCGATGATGGAATCCAGCTTTTGATGCTCAGGCGGCTACGGCCTGGTGGCGCGTCTTGGATTGCTCCCATGCGGCCTCCCAGGTGGCGCGGACATACATGGGCAGGGTGTAGACCAAGAATTCCGCTCCTTGGCGGCTTTCGATCGGGTTTGTCCGGAGGCCCTCAGGGATATAGTAGCATCCCTTTTCGCCGATCTCCTTGCCCGCATAAGTCGTGGAGCCGCGCAGGACGCAGCGGAGCTGCGGTGCTTCCAGCACCTCGCTCGGGATGACAGCGCCGGGGGCCAGCCGCCACAATGCGACGCTGGTGCCGTATTCGGTGAAGGCGCCAAGATTCTTGATCTCGACGCCTGGCCTGGCCGGGTCAGGCATCCAGCGAAAGCCTTGCGGCCTGATGATGATGGGCGTCTCATAGCGCGGCGAGGCGTAGGTGATCGGCCGCCCATTGTGCTGCTCCCAGACCGCTTCATAACTGTCTTTGTTGATGCTGTGGCCGTCGGGCTGCTTTATCTTGTAAATGCCGTCCTCGAAATAGCCGCCGGCCGCCCTCAGCGCGTCCATGGCGACCTGCTTCTCGGCGTCGCTGATGCGGTAGGCCGCATTCGGGCCAGGGAACTGGATCACCAACAGCGAGACCGGGCCTTTCTGGTTCAGCGGGCCGTAATACGTGCCCTCGGGCACGTAAACCAGTTCGCCCTCAGGCAGGTCGAAATTCTTGCCGAGGTTCATCGCACCGGACACCACATAACGGAACTGATCGAAGTTATGGTGGTGCCGGGGCGTATAGAATCCGTCGCCGATCTGGTCATATCCGAAACGAAGGTTGATCTCGGCGATTCCGACATCGATCGGATACTGAACCACTTTCAGTCCCGGGCTCTTGGCGCCGTCGACGCCGTGGCCGCGCGTCGAGGTGACCTTGCGGCCGATCGCCTCGTCGAGGCGGAATGTTTGGATTTTTGCCGACATATTTCAAATCCCTTCCTGTTCGCTCTGAAATTAAAACCGCGCCGCGCGACCGCAGCGATAATCCTACGAATGCTCCAGCACCCTGGCGTCCGACGCCTGGGCCTGAATGTCCGAAACGTTTGGCATGCCCAGGAGCAATATTTCCGAGACCTGCTGGGCTTTGAACTGCGCCGTTTCGTTGCTATCGAGGTAGAGGGCGGAGTATTTGCGGTAGGCTTCGCCCTGAAGTTCGCCATCACCGGACAGGACCAGGTAGATGCCGCGGGCCTTGGCGGGGAACGTCGCGCCCGGGCCCAGCCGATAGATAGCGCAGGGAACGCGGCAGTCCATAAACGTGCCGAGGATCTTCTGTTCCACGCCGGCCGCGGCGGGCGCGGGCTTCCACTGGAAGTTCTGCGGATGCACGAGCACCGGCATCGCGTACGCGGCCTCCGGATAGACCAGCTCCCGGCTGTTCGCCTGTTCCCACAGGGCTTCGAAGCCATCCATGTTGCGTTTTCCGGGTACGTCCGCATTACGCCGAAATACGCCCTTTTCGAACACGCCGATCTTGTCCAGCTCGGCCTTGGCCGCGGCCTTCTGCTCCATGGTCACATAGCCCTGACCGCTCGGCCCGCCGAATTGGAGCGTCGCCGTGTAGCTGTCGCCGACATCGGGGCCTTGGGGACCGTAATATGATCCTTCCGCTATGAACGCGACCGTGCCGGGTGTCATCTTGCCGTTGGCGCCGTAGTCGCAGATGCCTGTGAGCTGAACCCGGAACTGGCAGAAATTGTGCCGGTGTCGCGGCGAATAGAAGCCGTCGTGCTGGCCGAACAGTCCGAACTTGAAATTCCCCGGGGACCCAGGTTCGCCCTTCAAGAGGAACTGCTTGTCGACCTTACCGGTCCGGACGCTGGTGTTGTCGTTCAGGATTGAGATTTCGTCGGCGTGTGCAATTTTCATGTTATTCTCTTTGCTTGCTGTTGTTTATGGAAACTGGCTCGATTGAGTCACGCCGCCCTTCGTATGGGGCATCTTTATGCTGGCGCCTAATCCGGCTGCGAGATTCTCCGGCTCGAGGATCAGCAGGCAGGCGGCAGTGTTGGAGATGGGGATGTGGTAAGTCTGGGTGATGCGCTGGACCGGTCCCTCCAGGGCGCCGCGCATCGCCATCCACATCAGAAGTTCTACCCCTTGCGTGCCTGCGAGTTCGACAATGTCGGCAATCGAGTGGCGGGCAATAGCCTCTGGGTGCGAGACCAACTCTTCGAGGAACTCGGTGTCGAACGCCTTGTTGATGAAGCCCGCGCGCGCCCCGTCCAACTGGTGCGAGAGACCGCCGGTTGCCAGGATAAGCACCCGCTTCGCGCTGGGATAGCTGGCGATCGCCCGGCCGATGGAGCGGCCGAGCTTGAAGCAGCGGGCGACCGAGGGCAGAGGATGCTGTACGGTGTTGATGGCCACGGGGACCGCGGGAATGGGCGTTCCGTCCGGCCAGAGCAATTGCATCGGCACCGTGAAGGCGTGATCCACCAGCATTTCCTGGCAGGTGGTGATGTCGAACTCGTCAGCGACCAGCTGCTCGATGATGTGCCAGGACAGAAGCGGGTCGCCGCGATAGGGGCGCAGCACGGGCAGGCCCCAGCCCTCGTCGGCGTTGGCATATTCGGCTGCCGCGCCCACGGCGAAGGACGGCATCTTGTCGAGGAAAAAGTTGAGGCCGTGGTCATTGTAAAGCACCACCACGGCGTCGGCTCGCGCCTTCTCCAACCAGGTGTGCGCTGTGCCGAAGCCATCGAAGAACGGGCTCCAATAGGGATCGTGCTGTTTGCCCTGGGCGATGGCCCCGCCGATGCCCGGCACATGGGAGGTGGCGATTCCGCCAATGATTTGCGCCACCGCTATTGCCCCGCCTTAACCAGTTTGGCTTTGAATTCCTCGACACTGACCCCGGTCTGCTGCGCCCCGAGATCTTGAACGCCGAGGCCGAGCACCCCAGCAAGCTTGGCCAGGTAATAGACATTCCCGCCCGCCGCGAGCATGCCCAGCACGTCGCGCGCGGCCACGGCGGCGCATTGTGCCGGCGTCAGGCCAAACCGTTCGCAGTAGGCGGTCTCGTCCGCCCGGAACGCGGCTCGGTTGGCCGCGTCGTTCAGCGAAAAGCACATTTTGTTCAGCGCATAGCCCTTCATCGCTTGGACGCCGTCAAAGATCACGGTGCCTTCAATCTCGCGCCGCGCCTCGGGCCGGGTAAGGGGGTGGGCGTCCATCAGGCGCGCTCCAACATCAGCCGCAGCGGACTGCGGAAGGTGGACGACGGCATCCACTGCAGCGTTTCGTCGATCCTTCTGAAGTCGGGAATGCCGGATAGCCATTCTTCCATCACCAGCTTTGAGGCGAGCCTGGCGATAGAGGCGCCGAGACAAGCGTGCACACCACCGCCAAATCCGAAATGGCCCACCGGCTTGCGGTCGATGTCGTAGACGTCCGGATCGGGATATTTGCGCTCGTCGCGGTTGGCTGAGCCATAGGCGAGGCAGACGAAATCGCCCTGCTTCATTGTCTGGCCATGCCGGGGCGTATCTTTGACAAGACAACGCCGGAACCGCTGAGCGGAGGTATTGTAACGCAGCGACTCGTCAATTGCCTGCGGGATCAGGCCGGGATCGCTGGCGCAGCGCCGACGTGCCTCAGGATGGTCGGCGAGATTGATCCCGAACATGGACAGGAACCCGCCCAGCGACTCGATTCCGGCCATGATCAGCGTTGTGGTGGTTAAGAGCACCTCCCTTTCATCCAGCCGGTCGCCATCGATTTCCGCCATGCTGAACTGGGAGATCAGATCGCCGGTGGGATTGGCCCGGCGCGCAGCAATCACGTCGGCGGCGTAAGCCTGCATCCACTGGTAGGCAGCGATGTGCTGAGGGCCCTTGCGCCCCGAGGCAGGGTCGGTCTGGACCATCAGCACCGCCTTGTCGCGCACCTCGCTGCTGTCCGCTTCGGGCAGGCCGAGCAGACGAAACAGCACCTTGACCGTCACCTTGGAGGTGAAGTCCTCGATAAAGTCGAACTGGCCGCGCCCACCAATGGCGGCGATGGCCTCTTGCGCGGCGCCGCGGATGTCGTCCTCGAGATAGCCAAGGTTGCGCTTCATGAATGCGTGCTGAACCAAAGCCCGCAGACGATGATGGCGCGGCGGGTCGGTGGTGCCGAGCGTCGCGCCGGCGCGTTTGGGTAGTTCGTCCATCAGGTTGCCCGATGCCGACGAGAAGGTTTGCCAGTCCTGTAACGCCCAGGCGACATCGTCATAGCGCGACAACACCCACATATTGGCCTGCGGGCTCCAGAAACATGGATGGTTGTCGCGAAGATCGGCGTAAACCCCAAACGGATCTGCGTCGAATTCTGGCGAATAGGGATTGAAAACGGTCATCAGCGCTTCCCGTATCCTTGGCTCAATTGGCAAGGTTGCAGCCAATCTAGCCTCACCAGCGCCCGCGGGAATGGACAAGGTGGCCAACTTTTTGCACTATCCCGTCATCTTGTAGCTGGAAAGCCCGCCCGCCATGCGTCGCAAACCGCTTCCGAAAGTGCGCCATGATCCTGTTCCGTCATTTGTTTTTTATGGCGAGGAAAGCCAAGACGACGACTTTGGCGGCTTCCACTTGGAGCTGTTGAGCCAGAGAAGTGCTTTGCACAATTGGGAGATACGTCCCCATAAGCATGAGGGGCTTGTCCAGATCTTTGTGCTGTCCGAAGGCGAGGTGACAGCCTCGATCGACGGCCGCGCGGTTCATGCGGTGGCGCCCGTGGTCCTGACGCTTCCGTCGCGGGCAACCCACTCCTTCAAGTATGCGCCGGGCTCGGAAGGCTATGTGCTCACCTTGGCCGGGCCGCCATCGGCTGGGCTGGATCCGGCGGTCGGCCGAATGCTGATGGATGCTTTGTTCGACAGGCCCCACCGCATTGAACTCGCCGCCGATGATCTGGTGAGGACACAGTTGTTGGGACTTCTGGCGCAATTGCGCGACGAGCTGGGCCGCTCCGCCCCGGAAAGTTCCCTGATGACTTCCTTGCTCATGAACACGCTGCTGGTGATGCTGGTGCGCGCGCATCGGCGTTCGTACCGCCATGACTCGCCCGTCAGCGACCGCATGGTTCAGTTCCACGCCTTCGAGGCGCTGGTCGATGCCGGGATTGTCGAGCACCGGTCCCCGGCGAGCTACGCCTCGGCGCTCAACATGAGCGAAAGCACCCTGAACCGGCTCTGCCGCAGCTGCGCCGGGCGCACGGCGTTCCAGGTGATCCAGGACCGGCTGCTACGCGAGGCGAAGCGTCGGCTGGTCTATTCCACGGCGCAGATCGCCGATATCGCCACTGACCTCGGTTTCAGTGATCAGGCCTATTTCTCGCGTTTCGTTCGGCGGCTCACGGGTCTTTCGCCGCTGACGCTTCGGCGCGAAACCCGTGCGGCGATGGTCTCGACGGGCGCAACGCCAAATCCGGCGCTCGACATGCCGACAAGATTCAGGCGGTGAGGTCAATCAGGTTCCGGTGGCCCAAGTTTCATTGACGAATTGGACTTGGGGGCGCCTGGCTTTGCGGGCATGCAACCGGCGGCGGCCGGCCGGCCCGTTGGACCCGCCACCCTTAGCAACATTCGCAGTCGCACAAAAATCCCGGATTTTATTCCGCAACTGCGTTGCAGGTTCGGACTCGCTTAGCCGGCGGGTTGGCGACCTTGATCGGGTTCAACCAAAATTGGTTTTGCCCCCAAATCGCATCAATCTGCCCAGATTGGGTATGGATGAAAGGGCGAGTCATGTTGCAGGCTTGATGGTATCATGCGTCTTCAAGGAGCAGCCTGATTGATTGCAGGTTTCGCGGGTGGCGGCCGACGCCAACGTCAAACGCGTGCCAAGCTTCTCGAGCCAAATAGTTCTGATGCTTCGACATCCTCGCCGCGCGAGCAGCCGTTTCCTTCCGCTCCAAATTTTATGCCGCATAGCGCGATGGGAGAATGTTGACACGATTGGTGGGAGCATTGATAACTGCAATCGCGGGGACTGAAATCAATGAGGCGATCGCTCGACCTTTCTGGCAGTTTGGCGTTGCGCTGCTTCAGCGCGGCACTGGTTTTTTTTGCCATTACCGCGCCTGTGTTTGCTCAAGAACATGAATATTCTGCCGACCAGATACAATCTGGTTACAGACTGTATACTGGCCAATGCCAGATTTGCCACGGCAACAATGGCGACAACATCGCCGGCGTAAACCTCGCCCGCCAGCAATTCAAGACGGTCCGATCTGATGACGATATCCGTCGCATGATCACCACCGGCAACCCGGCCGGTATGCCGCCCTTTGCACTCAAGCCGGAGGAACTGGACAATCTGGTGGCTTTTGTTCGCTCCGGTCTGGATCAGGGCGGAGTCCCCTTCCAGTTGGGCGATGCCGATCGCGGTAAGGCGGTCTATGACAAATCCGGTTGCGCCCAGTGTCATCGCATCGCTGGCCATGGCGCACGGACCGCACCCGATCTTACCGATATCGGCTTTATCCGAAGGCCGGGCCAGATGATGACGTCGCTGACAAAGCCAAACAGTGCCACCCAGCCAATAAACAGGCCGATAGCCATCGTCACCAAGGACGGCCGCACGATCAAGGGCCGCCGATACGATGAGGATACGTTTTCTGTGCGCCTGATTGATAGCCGGGAACAGATGCTCTCGATTCAGAAATCCAATATCAGCCGCTATGACATTGGCAGGCAATCGGACATGCCCTCCTATCAGGGCAAGCTCGCCGATGGGGAGATTTCAGATCTTCTGGCCTATCTGGTCTCTTTGAAGGGATGACTATGCGCCGCATACTTCCACTATTGTTCCTGCTTGGGCTGGCTCCGGTGGCCGCCAGCGCCCAGGTCACGTCTCAGCGCATCGAAAACGCCGCCAGCGAACCGCAAAACTGGCTCACATATAGCGGCACCTATTCCGGCCAGCGCTATAGCACGCTCACGCAAATCGACCATGCGAATGTGAATAATCTGGAACAAAAGTGGATTTTGCAGGACCAGGTGTCGGGCGCCTGGGAATCCAACCCGCTTGTGGTCGACGGAATCATGTATCTTACCGAACGGCCCAATGATGTGATGGCGGTGGATGCAAGAACGGGCAAGCTTTTTTGGCTTTACCGCTGGACGCCAGATCCCGGCGCGCGAGTCTGCTGCGGCTCTCAAAATCGTGGTGTGGCGATTTTGGGCGACACGTTATACATGGGCACGTTAGACGGGCATTTGATCGCCCTGGACTCCAAAACCGGCAAGCCGATCTGGAATACCATCGTGGCCGACTTCAAGATGGCCTATTCAGTGACCATGGCGCCCCTGATTGTACACGACAAAGTCCTGGTGGGCGTCGGTGGCGGCGAGTTTGGCATACGCGGCTTTGTTGCGGCTTTTGATTCCAAAACGGGAAAGGAGCTTTGGCGTTTCTACACCATTCCTGGGCCGGGCGAGCCCGGCTTCGAAAGCTGGAAAGGCGATGACTGGAAGACCGGAGGCGCGCCGGTCTGGACGATGGGTTCCTTTGATCCTGGCTTGAACCTGGTCTATTTCGGTACTGGTAATCCGGGCCCGGACTGGAACCCCGGGCAACGGCCTGGCGACAATCTCTATTCCGACAGTGTGGTGGCGCTGGACCCCGATACAGGAAAATTGAAGTGGCATTTCCAGTTCACGCCCAATGACGGCTATGACTATGACTCCACCCAGGTGCCGGTGTTGGCCGACATGAATTGGAACGGCAAGCCCACAAAAGTGATGATGTGGGCCAACCGCAACGGCTTTTTCTATGTGCTGGACCGCGAAACGGGAAAATTCCTGCGCGGCGCGCCCTTTGTGAAGGTGAATTGGGCCAGTGGGCTCGATCCCAATGGCCGCCCAATCCAAACGCCCCAGGGGCCCGGGCAGCCAACCTATCCGGGGAACCAGGGCGGTACCAACTGGTATCCGCCGGCTTATTCTCCGCGCACTGGCCTGTTCTATTTCTCCGTGTGGGAAAATTACGGAAGCATTTACCGCCGCGAAGAAGTGAAATACCAACCCGGCCGCAATTTCGATGGCGGCGGAGCGGCAGCCGTTTCGCCCGTGCCCGGGGCGCCGACCATGGCGCAAGCCAGGCGGGGACCCATCGATAACTGGACCAGCGAAGTGGGCAACGGTGAGGCTGTGGCTCTTGACCCCAAGACGGGAAAACAAGTTTGGAGCTTTCTCCAATACGACGTGACCAACTCCGGAAATCTGGTTACGGCCTCGGATATTCTCTTTGTGGGCGGCAATGAAGGTTTTTTCTATGCAATGGATGCGAGGACAGGCGATCTGCTCTGGAAGAGCTATCTGGGCGGTCCCGTTCTCAACACCCCCATCACTTACGAGGTTGATGGCAAGCAGTATGTTTCCGTGATCGCCGGGAACGTTTTGGCGACATTTGGACTCAGAGATTGACTGATGCGCGGATGCCGGCGCCTCTGAGATAGATCGAAATCCACAACGAGCGATAACTGCGGATTATCGAGCAACCGCTTTTGACAAAGCGGACATTCGAAGCCGCCCAAGATCGTCGAAATTTCTACGGCTACTAATCTGCCTGGTCGAAGCAATCGCTTGGTGGTCTAATTGAGTCCGGAGCCTCGTGCGAAAGTGCCTGCCTTACACCATTAGCCCGGCGCGCCAAACTGCGATACCCGCCAGAATTGCCGCGCTCCACAAAATGACTTTTAACGTGGCCACATGCCTCACCCTGTCTTGCCGCAATGCGAGCATCATAAATCGGGGCGGCAACGGTGGGGTGTTCTCAATCGCTAAACATTTAAGCATTCGCTTCGCGGTCGCTTAAGTTCGCGTTGGTCAAGGAGCCGCTCCGTGCTGAAATCGGCCCATTGGCGCGAGACTCGGAAATAGCAATGCCTCTAAAAACTGGGTTAACTCTAAAGTACATTAAGACATCTTGAAGGGCTCATCGCATAGCCTTTCTACTGAAAGCAGAAGCGAAGAGTTTGAACAATGTCGCTAACAACAAGCTACCGCAGTTTGCGATCAGGGTCCGAGCACTTCGAACCAAGCGAAATCAACGACCAAAAGGCCCAGCGTCAATTGCATGCCAAACTTGAGCAAATTGACTACACGGCCTACGCGGCAAACCGGAAAGAAATCACCGAAAGTTTAGGGGAAGTTGATACCGGGAAATTCGAAAGACTGGCAGCTGCTGCGGCCAGAGCGAGATGCCAATGGATCGCGGAGGCGCTTGTTGTCTCTTCAGAAACGAACCAGCCAAGCGTTGAACAAATAGGAAAGTTATCGGAGCTGCGAACCATGTACGATGAATTAACGCAGGCCTATGAGGCGCTAAGGCGACTGGTCGAGCGAAGTTATCTCGCGTCATAATTGCGCTAACAACCGTGGCCCGGCACGATTGACTTGACCGGTCCCATATATGTCGAGCGGTCGCGCAAATTTCTTTCCAATTCCCTTGAAGGGCGCGATCTGCTGGCAATGCATGCGTGAGGCGTGCGGACCGCGCATCAGGCTAAGGAGCTAGTAGCCGCTGGGTTTGATCCAAATGCTCTCGTTCCACGAGCCGCCCGGAGCGATATATTGCAACTCGTTGTATTGGCCCTTCTGGGCCATGTTCATCGAGTCGGTGATGCCGACCATGGGCTCGATGGCGATAAAGCCGCGCGTGTTTCGAGGCACGTCGTTCGGAGCGGTCAGCGGAACGACCGGACCGTCATAGGCGACCGTTGGAGGAGGAGCCGTGCGGGGCGCGGTCGGTGCTGCAGCGCCGCCACCGATACCGGCCGCAGCGGAGCCGGGAGGCGTCAAAATCTCGGAGTAAAGAAGGAAGGTCCGGATCTTGGGGCCGGCGCTCACCCTGATCGAGGTGGTGTCGCCCTTGATGACGACGCTGGCGCGGCCTTGCGCGTCACGGTCGAGATCGCTGAACACCTCGTCGAATCGCTTGTCGGCGAAGCGGCTGAGTGGAACATTATGGTGATCGCCGCCAAAGAACGTATCGGCGGTTTCCTTCTCACCGGTCGGCAGGTGGGCGTCGGTTTCTATCCAGTGTGTTTCGGCGCCGAAGTCGAGCGACCAGTGATTGCGGTCGGTCTCCGGCAAGGCGAAATAAGGGTGGTAGCCGATCGACACCGGCAGGGGCTGGGTGCTGAGATTGTCGATCCTGGTGTTCACTTCCAATGCCCCATCTTTCAACCTGATGGTCATGGTATAGGTCTGGGCGAAGGGAAACTGCTTCATCCAGTCGGGATTGCGATAGAAATCGAGCCTGCTGACCACATAGACGCTGTTGGCGTCGGCCTTGGCAGTGACCAGCTTCCAGTCATGCGTGCCGTTCAGAAAGCCCTGTTGAGGGATGGGAGAACGGACATTGCCGAGCCCCGGATCGAAACTATACTTCTTGCCGTTGGCATAGAAGGCCATCTCGTCCAGCCGGTTGGCGAACGGGCCAAGAAAGGGCACGCCGTTCAAGCCCGGGTTGTTGCGCAGAGCGGTGGTCGAGGGGACATTCATGCTGATCACGTTCTTGCCTTGAACCACGAACTCATAGGCGTTGCTGGTGCCCGTCAGCACCGAAACCGTCGAGTCGGTCTTGTTGTCGCGTAGTTGCACAATATCGCCGATGGTTTTGACAGAATAGCGCGTGGCGGGAGCCTTGGCGGCAACGGCTATGCCCGGCAATGCCAGGGCGGCGCCGATGATCATCGCTGTCACAGCCATGCTCCGCTTCAGAAGTTTTAGCATTGTCCCTCCTTCTCTATGTGATTATTGAACCGGCTTCCCAAGACCACATACTATGTCGACTTTCGCGGACAGTTTCGCCCTTCGATGGTTGTTGTGGCCTCCTGGTAGCGGTTAGCCACAGCTTCAGCAGCCGGGCCCGGACATTACGCCGCTGCCACCGGTTGCTCGAAACCCCGCTGCCAGGCGGCGCATTATTTTTTCGACGATTTTTTGGCCTTTTTGACCGGTGGGGCGGCTTTTTTGGCCACAGCCTTCTTCTTGCCCGGCTTTACCGCGCGCGACGTCACAATTGCTTTTCGCTTCGGCTTTTCCGCATCCTTGGCAGTGGGGCTTTTTAACGGCTGCGGTGGGGATTTTTGCTGCTGCGGCGATTTCGGCTTCGGCAGACTTTCGGTCGCGGGATCATTGCCATTTGCGGGCAAAGGCGCTGCGGGGACGGTCTCGCCTTTGAGCATCGCGGCAATGCGCGGCGACAGCGCTTTTGGATTGTGCACGGCGTCCACGGTGTTGTTCAGGAAGGCGCGCGCTTCCGCGGGAGATCTGCAAATGCGCGCCTTGCCGGATTGCTGCAGCACCGGGCCATTGATCAGCGCCGGATGCTCCGCGATCCCCGTCCAGAAATCCTGGTCGGTGATAAAGCGGTCGTCAAGCCGCAATGCCAGGAACAGGGGATCATACCGGCGCACCAGGCTCTGGCCGGCCTCACTCAGCACCTGTGACAGGCGCCGCAGCGGTTCAAGCGCCAGCGGTGTGCTGACATAATCGTGCAACTGCAACTGGTATCCGGCTCCCCGGATCTCATTCAGGACATCGGCAGCAGCGTCCGAGCTCGGGTCACAATAGACATTCACCCGGTCGGGTGGCGGCCGATGCGCTTTGACGGGCGGATCTCCCAGCAGCTTAAGCGCAATGACCTTGGGCCCTTTGGTATCCGGGGTCTGCTCGAACGTCACGCGCTGTCCCTGCTTGACGCTCCCGAGGCCGGAAGCCGTGACGGTTGCGGCAGGAAGGAATATGTCGGCGTCCCCGACATCTGGGGTTACGAAACCAAAGCCCTTTCCGGCATTGAAAAATTTGATGGTACCACTGGGCATAAGGGTTCGCGGATCCAGGTGGGGCGACGGTGAAAGCCGATGCCGGTTGACGGGACGGTGGCTCTAAACGACATGGCCTTGAGCAGCAAGCCTTAAGCCTGGTCGTGCAGCCTTGACGGGGGATATGGCGCGCGTCACCAAATTCGCGAATATGCTTATGGCGGCGGACATAGCGGTCGTCGACCCCTGACGGGCCAAGCCGGGCGAATCTCTGTCACAGCATCTGTCACGGTCGTGGCGTGGCAAAGCCACCGCGATTAATGGAATTTCCTCCGGCAAAGGCAGGTCCGGTGCTTAAAAGCACCGTTACGCATCAAGGGGCGCCTATCTGGCCCCCCTTGAGGTAACGCATCGGTGAATTAGGGCTCAAATCACTTCCCTGGGGCGCACCAGGGTTTCAACGCGCATCGAGCTTTTCAGGGACGGGGCGCAGAAGCCGCCTCTGGCAGTCTCATCGAGATCAGCACCAGCCGGCCATTTATGGCGCTGAACCAGTGGGGTGTATTCCTGGGCACCACAACAGCGTCACCCTTGCCGATCTTTTGCGCGGTGCCGCCTTCGAGCCCGGTGCCGAGAATATTCTTGGCGTCCTGCCGCTTGGGATTGATCAGCTTGCCGCCTGTCACCAGAGTGCCTGAGCCATCCACCACGAAAAAAAATTCATCCTCGGTCTCGTGCAGACCGGAAGTGCTCACGGCGGTGCGGTATTCCATGTTGCTCTTGAAGGAACCGGACTGCAGCAGCCGGGCGCCGCTTTCGGATTTTTGCCCCGTCCCTTCGGCGGCGATCTTGTTCATGATGGCCGTGATGTCCGCGCTGGACACATAGGTCCGGTCGGCCGCCAGCGGCTTGAGCGGCGATTGCGCCCAGGCGGTGGCGCTCAGGACAAGGGCGGCAAAAGCCATGATAATGACGGTGCGCATGGGCTATTCTCCTTCGCGGTGATGTTTTGGTGTTTCAGCGTTTCTTCGGCATGTCCGGGGTAATCTGGTTCTGTTCGCTGGAGCCGAGGTCCCACAGGCGTCCAGCCCGAACGACCTTCTGTACCGAAACAGTTTGAGGTCACACTGTCTGGCGTGCCGCGGTCCGCTGTCAAGCGCGTCGCGGCGGCGCCACCGCCATCGGGCGACCGCAGTGCAACATGCGGGGAGTCCGACTGTCGCATATCCAACATTGCTGGCGGGGTTGCCCTGCGCTATACAAGGCCAACGCTGTCACAAAAATAATTTTCGGGGAGAAAAAGACCATGAGCGAACAATTTTCGCGCCGCCAGGCGCTGGCAATGGCCGGGGCCGCCGGCCTGGTCGCCGCCGCCTCGCCCGCCTTTGGCGCCCCGGATTGGGACAAGCCCTTCGATGTCCATGCCCATATGGAGCCGCGCACGCCCGGCTATGGGCCGTTCGGGACACTGACCCAGATGGTCAACCAGCATTATCAGGAGCGGCTGGACTATATGGATCGCAACGGCATCGTGCGGTCGGCGGTCTCGGCCGGCTATGGCTATCGCCGAACCGAAGGCATCGCCAACACCCGCGCCATGAACGACATGATCGCCGGGCTGGTGGCCAAGAATCCGCAGCGCCTTCCCGTCGGCATCGGCGTGGTCCAGGTTTCCGACGGCGAGGCCTCGCTGGTCGAACTTGAGCGCATGGCCAAGGACCTGAAGCTGCGTGGCGTCGGCTGGCACCATGTCAATGAGGGCGTCTATATCGACGATCCCTTCATGCGGCCGCTGCTGCGGCAGTGCCAGTCCCTGGGCCTGATCCCCTTCATTCATGTGCGCGAGCGCGAATTTGAAAATTGGTGGCGGCTGGATGTGCTGGCCGGCGAGTTTCCCGACATGACCATTGTCGCCATGTCTGGGATCACCACCACCGATGACCGCGAGCATGGTGTCGAAATCATGTTGCGGCGCAAGAATCTGCTGATGGATACCGCGCCCGCAATCTACGGCGGCGACCAGTTCCTGCCGGACCTGGTCAAGCGGGTCGGCGCCGACCGCGTGCTGTTCGGGACCGACAGCAACCCGACCCTGACGCTGGACGTTATTCGCCGCAGTTCCTTGTCGGACGAGGACAAGAAGAAGATTCTGTCCGGCAATACCGCCAAGCTGTTCGGCCAGCCCGCCTGAAGCGCGGAGCAGTCAGAACCATTTGCCGGTTTGCGCTGCTCAGAACGCAACCTGAGTGCGGAAGGCGACCGTGTCGAAATTCTGGTTCAGGCTTCCGAACGGTGTCGCCGCATTGATATGGCTGACCTGCGTGTTCTGGAACTGAAGCGTGAATTTCAGTGCCGTGTTGGGATACCAGTTCAGGCCCATGGTGGCGATGCGCTGTTCGCCGCCGCGGATGCCGCCGGCCGGGGTGGCCGCGCCCGCAAGACCGATATTGTCGTTCAGGTTGAGATCGCTATAGCGGGCCGCCAGTTCGAAGGCGCCCCAGCCGCCGCCGGGCAGGGAGAAATTGATTCGCGGCTTGGGATTGGTAAAGGAGCCGGTGGCGGTGGACCAGCCGCGCGCTTCGCCCGTGAGGACCCAACTGCCTTCGGCATACCAGCCATTGAAGCCCTGGCCGCGCAAGGTGGCAATGCCGCGCTGGTCGATGCCGTATTTGAAATAGCCGCCCTGGGCCAGGAAATTGTCATAGGTGGCCGCCCCTTCCAGATTCCAGTCCCAGGCATCGGTGACATTGGCATCGGACACCGAGACGAATTTGGTGCTGTTGTCGTCCACGATCAGTTCGGGCGGGTTGGAAATACTGAAGGGCCGTGGCGAGTTCAGCGCGGACGTGGAATCGCCGGGCCGGAAGACGTCGGTGCTGGCCAGGCTGCCGACCAGGCGCCAGTCATTGTCGCTATAAACCACGGCCGCGATGCGGGCCACCAGCGCCTGCTGCTCGTCGAACAGCAGCGTGGTTTCCTGCACCTTGTCGCCGGTCAAGGCCAAAGAACCGAACAGCCTGTCGCCCAGATAAAGCAGCTCGAAGGAATCACGGCCATCGCCGCCCGCCATGTTGCGGGTGGCATCGCCAGGGGCGGACCGCTCCATCAGCAATTGATCGGTGGCGGCATAGGAATCGTCCAGGCCGGTGGATGGCGGGTGGGCGCCGATGCGCACCGTGAAGGGCGCCAATCCGTCATATTCGACATAGGCCTGCTGGATATGGCCGGGACTTTCGGTGCCGGTCGAGCCGCCCGAGCCGTAATCAATGTTGAAATAATAGGACCAGTCGCCGAACAGTTTTCCCTGTAGGCCGATCTGGGCGCGGCGAAAATTGGCGCCGCTGGACAAGTCGGGACCCAGTGCCAGGGCGCGGGCCTTGCTGCCCTGCATGTAATCGGCAACGTCAAACTGGCCGGTCAGTCGCAACTGCGCGCTGAAGCGGCCATCGGCAGAGGTCAACGACAGGCGGCCATTGCTGACGCTGGCCTGGGTCTGTTCCTGGCTATCCAGGCGGCTGCGATCATCCCGGGCATCGATCTGCCTCTGCTGGGCATCGATCATTTTCTGCATCTCGTCGAGGCGCTTTGTCAGTGCGGCTTCATCGGCCATGGCAGGCAGGACAGACAGGACGATCACCGCCCCCGTGAGCAGAGCAAAATGCGGTTTCATGAGAGTTCCCCAAATTTTATGGCCAAGGTTGCGACGGGACAGGCGGCCCGATGCCGTCGCGAATTTTGCGCGAATTACTTTGTCAGGACCGAAAAACCATTCTTGCGGAACACCGCGCTGGCCGTGGGCGACGCCAGATAGGTCAGAAAGCCCTTGGCGTCGGGTTTGGCGTCCCTGGTCAGGGCGGCGGGATAGAGGATCGGCTGGTGGCTGTTTTCCGGAAATATGCCTACGATCTTGACGCGCGGCTCGGCCTTGGCGTCGGTCTCATAGACGATGCCCAGCGGCGCTTCGCCCCGGGCGACATATTCCAGCGCCACGCGGACATTTTCGGCATTGACCAACCGATCCACAACGCCGTTCCATGCCCCCAGCGAGATCAATGAGGTGCGGCCATATTTTCCCGCCGGCACCGAATCCGGATCGGCGATCGCCAGCCGCCCGCCTTTCAGCGCACCGGCCAGGTCGAAATGTGGCGCGATGGCAATGCTGGAAGTGGAATCGCTGGCGGCGACCAGCACCAGCCGGTTGCCCAGCAAATTGGTGCGGCTGTCATGGGCGATCAGGCCCTTATTGTCGAGGTAATCCATCCAGTCGAGGTCGGCCGAAATGAAAATGTCGGCACCGCTGGAGTTTTCGATTTGCCGCGCCAGAACCGAGGAAGCGGCCAGGGATAGCGTGACCGTCTTGCCGCTTTCCTTCTGGTAGTCGGCGGCAATTTCCTTCAGGGCGTCGGTCAGGGATGAAGCGCCGAATACGGTGATATCAGCGGCATAGGCACCGGCCGAGGCGTACAAAAGGACAAGTGCGGCCAATACCGCCTGTTTCAATCGCTTCAAAGGACACCCCCGTTTGATCTTGATATAGTCATGATATTGTCGTTATATATTGTCGCATACCACGAAAATTGTCGCAAATAAAAGAGACAGGAAGACACGGCGGGTTTGGCAGTCGGTCCTTGCAAAACGGACCGACGAATTTGCCATGTCATGATTTGCCAAGGAGGTGTGCCCGTGAAACTCAGCGCGCGTAATCAATTGAAAGGGCACATTGTCGGCCTTCAGAAGGGCCAAACAACGGCCCATGTGCGAATTGATATCGGGGTAGGCGTGGTTGTCACGTCCTCGATTACCAATGAGGCTGTGGATGAGTTGGCACTCAAGGTGGGTGACGGCGTCTTCGCGATTATCAAGGCTTCCGATGTGATGGTTGGGAAATGACCATGGCCAGGCAATTAACGCGCGGCACCGTCAAACTTGCGATGAAGCTTGTTGTCGGACTCTCGGCCTGTCTGTGCTTCGCGCCATTGGCCGCTGCTGATTCATTCCTTTCCATTACCGGCATGGTCGCCAACCCGCTGCATTTGTCGCTTGCAGATCTTCGCGGCCTTCCATCTTCGCATGTTGCGGTTTCCCAGGCCTCGGGACATGGTCCGGTCAATCTGGACTGCACCGGAGTATCCATCGCATCGCTCCTCAAAAAAGCGGCGCCGTCCTTCGGACCCAAGAACAACGCGAATCTGGCGCATACACTTTTGATCACTTCCGATGATGGCTATGCCGTCGCGCTGTCCCTTGGCGAAATTGATCCTGATTACGGCCATGTCGAACCGATCTTGGCCACGGACTGTTCGGGCAAGCCGCTTGCCGCGCCGCGGCTGGTCGTGCCGGGAGACATCCATGCGGGCCGGGCCGTCAACGGCATCGTGACCATCGAGGTGAAATAAGCGACAGGTATAAACGCTATATTTTCATGCAAATATCGCTGTAGTTTATGATAAACAACGCCACCACATCGTTTGGGGGAGCCTTTTTGGCGGAGTTTTGGCCCTGCCAGATCTCGCCCCGCCAAATAATGTCTGGCCTTGGATATGACATGGGCAAAGCCCGAGAAGTTTGCTTTTTCGGTAGCGCTAGCGGAACACGGAATAATGGGGAGAACGATGATGAAGCGTAACATTCAGATGGCAGCGGGTTTTGCGTTGCTGCTTTCAGCCTCGGTTTTTACAGCCGAAGCGCAGTCGGCTGCTGCGCCTGGCGCACCGCCCCCGCCGCCTTTCACCCTCACCAGCACATCGTTTCAGGATGGCGGCGTTATTCCGGACAAGTATACATCGGCCAATCCGGCCGGTGCGATTTCGCCCGCGCTCTCCTGGGTCAACGCCCCCGCCGGCACGGTCACCTATACGCTGATCATGCACGACCCCGACAATGCGCCACAGAAACATATTCAGGACACGCTGCACTGGATGATGTTTAACATCCCCGGCACCGTGACCAGTCTGGCTGAGGGAATTCCCGCTCAGGCTCAGTTGCCCGATGGCAGCATCCAGGGAAAAACCCGCGTGGTTGGATTCATGGGGCCAGGCGCTCGCGCCATCTATCACCATTACACCATTGAGCTGTTCGCACTCGATACCAAGCTCGACCTTGGTCCCGATGCGACACGCGACCAGGTGGTTTCCGCGATAGACGGACATATCCTGGGCAAGGCTGTCATCGAGGGCAGATTCCACCGGTGAGGGAATGCCTGATTTGCGGTGATTGAAAAGACCTGATTAATTAGACCGATAATAATCCCGGGAGATTTCCATGAAGCGGCTTCTGCTAAACACCTGCTGTCTGATTGCTCTGGCGCTGACACCCGCAAGCCTTATGGCCCAAACACCCCCGGGCGCCGGGGCGGGCGCAGCCGCGCCGCAGGGCGGCGGCCGCAAGATCACTCCGGGTTATGATTGCCAGGCGCGCTGCACCTTCAAGAAGCAGATGGTGGAAGGCCAGCCGATCGACACCCGTCCCACCCAGCTTCCCGGCGATCATGTCATCTTCCCCGGCCAGACCCGTGCGCCCTATCACAAGACGGCCGATATCAAGGTCACCACGCTTGCCAGTGACCTCGACAATCCCTGGGCGGTGGCGCAATTGCCCAGCGGCCACTTTCTGATCACCGAAAAACCGGGCCGGATGCGCCTGCTGAACAAGGATGGCTCGTCCTATGATACCATCACCGACCTGCCGCCGATTTATTATCGCGGCCAGGTCGGCCTGCTGGATGTGGTGCTGGACCCCAAATATGCCAGCAACCATCGCATCTTCTTCACCTATATGCGCCCGACCGATGCAAGCAATTGCGCCATGGCGGTGGCCAGCGCCACCCTGAACGACAGCAAGGGCCAGCTCAGCGACGTGAAAACCATTTTCCAGACCGCGCCTTATGCCAACAGCACCGCGGGCAATGCCGGTTCGCGCATCGCCATTGATCCCAAGGACGGCTCCCTGTTTGTCATCATCGGCGACCGTTCCGGCGGCGACCCGGTCTGGAATATGGCGCAGCAGACCGACAATTATCTGGGCAAGCTGATCCACATCACGCCGGACGGCAAGCCGGCGCCGGGCAATCCCAAGATGGGCCTGCCGGAAATCTACAATATCGGCCATCGCAGTGAGCAGGGCCTGGCCTTCGCGCCCGATGGGCGGCTGTGGGAAGACGAAAACGGTCCGCGCGGCGGCGACAAGATCAACATTATGGAGCCCGGCAAGAATTACGGCTGGCCAGTCTATAACCATGGCATCAATTATCCCGGAACCCTGATCGGCGATGGTTCGGTGGAAGAGCCGGGCATGGAACAGCCGCTCTATTACTGGGATCCTGCCATCGCGCCCGCGGGTCTGGCCTTCTACAAGGGCAAGCTCTTCCCGCAGTGGCAGCACAGCGTCTTTGTCGGCGCGCTTGCCGGCCAGGCACTCCTGCGTCTGGAATTGGGCAAGGACGACAAGGTCAAGAATGAAGAGCCGCTGCTTACCGATCTCAATCAGCGCATCCGCGATGTGCGGGTGTTCAACGATGGTGCGGTTTATGTCCTGACCGACGGCGCCCATGCCAAGCTGCTCAAGCTCACGCCATAATTACAGGGAGATTTTCATGAAAGCGATTTCTGCCGCAGCGATTGCATTGCTGCTGGGCGCGGCGCCAGCCCTTGCCATCACCGTCACCTCCGACCAGGGCGCGGGGCCGGAAAGCATCACCGCGGCGCCGGATGGCGGGCTGATCCTGGGCAGTGCCACCAAGCCCACAATCTATCGCGCCGCCAAGGGCGAAACCAAGGCCAAGCCCTGGATCGACGCCAGCGCCGACGGTGCGGTCACATTCCTGGGCGTGATGGCGGATGCCCCCAGTAATACGCTATGGGCCTGCGAAATCGGGCCGCGCACCGCGCCAGGCGCGCCGGCACCAAGCACGCTTCTGAGCTTCGATCTCGCCAGCGGCAAGGCGAAGTCGCGCTGGAAGTTGCCCGGCGAGTCCAGCCTGTGCAACGACATCGCCATCGGCCCCGATCACGCGGCCTATGTCAGCGATACGTTCAATTCCACGATCTTCCGGGTTGCGCCTGGCGCCACCGAAGGTACCGTATATATCAACAGCCGCGCCCTGGACGGGATTGACGGTCTGACTTTTATGGATGGCGTGCTTTATGCCAACAATGTGATCGCCGACACGATCTGGCGCATTCCGGTGGATGCCACCGGCAAGGTGGGCAATCCCGTCAATATCTGGACTGATGCGCCGCTCAAGGGGCCTGATGGCCTGCGTGCCGTCAGCGGCCATATCTTTGTGGCGGAAAATGCCCATGGCCAAGCATCGATGCTCACCATCACCGGAGATACCGCGCATGTCACTGTGGTGCAGACCGGGCTGAAAGCGCCCACCGCCATCGAACCGGCGGGCGACGTGCTATGGGTGGGCGACCGGGCCAACGACAACGCCATGTCCATCCCTATGCCGCACTGAGGCTGTTCCAAGCGTCAAGACCTGGGCAATTATGAATTTCCGCTTCCGGCGCAGGCGGACAGTCCGGCTGATGCGTAGCCCGGGTCTGTCCTGCGCCCCGGCGCGCAACATCAGTTCTTCGAGAATTTGCGGAAGTTCAAGGTGTTGGTGAAGCCGGCATAGATATCGCCCGCATCGTCCGTTACCACCGCCTCGATGGCATTATATTCCCCCCAGGGAATGAACCCCACCACCTTGCCGTCCTTGACGCTGCCCCAGCGGATGCCGTTCTTGAAGCCCGGATTGGTCTGTTCGTTCGACAGGGAGTCCGCGACATAGATATTGTCGTTTTTGTCGATATAGATGCCGCTGGGCCGGCCGAATTGCCGCCATTCGGTGAGGAACTTGCCGTCCTGGTCGAAGACCTGGACACGATTGTTGGAACGGTCGGCGACATAGAGACGGCCTTCCTTGTCCATCGCCAGGCCGTGCGGTGAATTGAATTCGCCGGGGCCGGCGCCGAGCTTGCCCCATTCTTTGATGAATTTGCCGTTTCGGTCGTATTTGAGGATACGATTGTTGGTCTTGGCGTCATGGCCGTCGGCGACGAAAATGTCGCCATTCGGGGCGATCAAGACGTCGGACACGCCATTGTAATGATACGGGTCGGTGCCGGGAACCCCGAACTCGCCCATGGTGCGCAGCAGTTTTCCGTCTGAATCGAATTCGCGCACCACATCGCCGGCCGCGCCGCTCTTGGCCAGTCCGTCGGCGATCCAGATATCGTCTTTCGCGTCCACATAGATGCCGTGCGCATAGGCGACCAGGCCCTTGCCGAAGCTTTTCACCAGATTGCCGTTCTGGTCGAATTTCAGGATCGGATCTTCGTCCTTGTGGATGTTGCAGCCGTCATCGGCATTTCCGCAGCGGTCGAACACCCAGACGCTCTTGCCGTCCCGGTCTATGTCGACCCCCGAAATGCCGCCCCATTTGCGTCCCTCCGGCAGTTTTCCCCAACCCACGACTTCATGATAACCGAAGTCCGGATAATCATTATTATCATGGGGCGGCGGCGTCGGCGGGGCCTCGGCTGCAAGGCCCATATTTGCGGTTGCGGCAAGAACCAGCACGCCGAGCGCGCAGAAACCCCGGTTGCGAATGGGCATCAGGATTGTCCTCCCTAAGCAGCCCTTATGGCGGGCCTTTGGCCAGCCTAGCGCATCTGGGAGAGCGCACAAGTTGGATTCGCCGCAGATCCAAGGAAAGCCGCACGGCGCGCGTTGCCCCAAGCCCCAGAGGCCGGTTTATGGCAGCGGGATCGCATACACTTTGAAGGGATTGGGATTACCCAGCTTGGGATCGCGCATGTAATTGAATTTCGCCTCGCTTGCCCATAACGTTTTTCCCATCGGCGCGACACCGGTGGGAATCTGCAGGCCGGTTTTGAGCACCGTAACGGTGGCTTTGTCGCCCGTCAGCTTCAGGGCGGAAATCCGACCTCCCCGATTCTCGGCGATGTAGATAACGCCGCCTTCGGCGCGCATGCCGTCCGGCCCGGATATCGGCTGGGAAAGCGCAATGTCGACCGGCGTGCCGGCTTTGCCATCCGGGGTCATGGGAATGCGGTAGATGTGGCTTGTCCTGACATTGTTCACATAAAGCTTGCCATCCAGGAAATTGAGGCCATCGATCCCATCCAGGTTTTGCTTGTCCTCCAGCCATATCTCCAATGCCTTGCTGCCGGGCTTCAGCCGAAGCAGCCGCGCATTGCCCGAATCTGTGACGAAAACGCTGCGATCAGGCGCAATGCTGATGTCGTTGCAGCCATTGGTGGCGCCGGCCAGCGGATAGTTCGACTTGACCGCGCCGGTTTCGAGGTCGAAGCCGCGCAGGAATGAACGCTGCGGCGGCGGCGTGGAAGCCGTCGGCGAAGGAGCCGCAACCGGTTCATGCACACACGCCCACAGCGTCTTCGCTGCCGGATCAGCCAGAACGCCAAGGGTCACCGGCTGATTTCCACTCAGGTGAATCCAGGGCTTGGCATCCGCATTTGGGATGGCGCGATAAATGATCGGCTTTTTGAGGCTTCCCAGGAATACCGTGCCGTCTGGTGTTGCAGCGATACTTTCGGGAAAGACATCGGTGTCCTGCACCGTGACATCGCGGGGCGCGGCCTGGGCGGGCGCTACAAATATAGCCGAAAGCAAAAGTCCGGCGGCAATAGCATTCGCTATTCCCGGCAATTTTCTCATGACATTCTCCCCTTGTCGTTCCGACCCATAAGCTCAAAAAAATAGCATTCGCAATATTGGCTACCAAGCCCGCAAAATCATCGCGCATCCGCGCCCGCCTTTGCGGCCAGCTTGCCGCCGGAGATATCTCAATGGTCGGGCATCTTGCCGCGCCGTTCTTTTGCAAACAAGCCACTGTTTCGCCGTCCTCGGCCGACGTAACGCCAGCAAGGGCCGGATGGGGCGTCACCAGCCTATACGGGTCAGCAGTCCGGTTCCTTGTGCCCGATTTACTTGCGCCATCGCGTCCATTAATAAGGCCAAGGCCCTCTGGAACCACTGGGCGTTTATTTTGCCGGCATAATATTTTCAGGCAGCGAATTTGAGGAGAGCGAATTGTCGGTCAGGACGGGCAAGCAGGACATCGACATGCGCATGTTCGCCCGCAATGCGGGCTCCAACATGACATTTCAGCCGGGCGCCATTCTGTTCAGCGAAGGCGAAATTTCAAAAAATATCTATGTGGTGCAGTCAGGCGCGGTCGAGATCGTGACCCATGGCAAGGTAGCGGATGTCTGCGGCCCCGGCGATGTGCTGGGCTTCATGTCGATGGTTGACGGCGGACCCAGCACCGGCACGGCCCGGGTGAAGGAAGCCGCCGAGCTTTCCATCCTGGACGAGCGGAAATTCTTCTTCATGGTGGATGAAGTGCCCAATTTCGCGCTTTACATCATGCGGGCCCTGGCGCACCGCATCCGTGGTCTGCGGGAGATGATTTAGCCGCCCGCGCAGCCCGCCGAACTCAGGCCGGCGTTCCCCGCACATATTGATTGAACCATTCAATCGTGCGCGTCCATGCTTCCTGCGCCGTGATTTTGTTATAGCGTTCCGGCGTGGCGTCATTGAAGAAGCCGTGAACGGAATTGGGCCAGATATGGCCTTCGTAGCGGATATTGTATTTCTTCAGCGCCGCTTCCTGGGCAGGCCATCCATCCACCGCCGACTTGTCGAGCCCACCATGATTTATCAGAATCGCCGCCTTGATCCTGGCCACGTCTTCAGGCTTGGGCGCGGCGCCGTAGAAAGGCGCGGCAGCGGCCAGATCGTCGCCCAGCAGGACGGCCAGGGTGTTGGCAATCCCGCCGCCATAGCAAAAGCCGGTGGCGCCGATCTTGCCGGTGCATTCGGGACGGTTCTTGAGCCACAGCGCGGCATTGACGAAATCGCGTGTCAGCTTGGGCTTGTCGATCTTGTTGAAGAGCAGCCCGCCTTTGTAGTCGTCGCCCGGATAGCCGCCGGCCGAGGTCAGCGCATCCGGTGCAAAGGCAATGAAATTTTCCAGCGCAAAGCGCCGCGCCACATCTTCGGTGTGAGGATTCAATCCCCGGTTTTCGTGGATGACGATGATGCCGGGCAGTTTGCTGGGCTTTTCTTCGCGCGTGGTCTGGCTGGCAGGGCGGACGAAATAGCCCCGGATGGAGCCATTGCCGTCCGGTGAGGGCGCGGTTTCATAGCTCGCCTTGATGCGCTCATCATCCTTGCGCACCTGCTGCGCCTTGGCGTAGTTCGGCATCAAGGCGTCGATAATCGCCACGGTGGTAAGACCGGCGACGGCGTAACGCCGTATCCCATTGGTAAAGGCGCGGCGGCTGATCTCGCCATGAATAAAGCGGGTGTATAATTCTACCGCTTCCGCGGGAATTTTGCTGCCTTGGTTCGTCTGTCCCATCGCTGGCTCCCTTGTGACGGGCCAAAATAGCATGGTTGCCTTTTCGCGGGTATCCGTCCGGGCCCTCAGCGGCGCCCGGGGCGCCGGCAATTTTGCCGCAAGCCGCTGGCCCGCGCATTGAACTGCGTCAAGCCGGTGACGGCGCCGTCAAGGCCCGGCGTCGGCGCCGCGATGTTAGGGTCCACCAGGCCCCCGGTGGGCGCGCAGGGATCATTGTCCAGCTCCTCCGGCCATTGTGCCCGGCGCCGCGACGCCGCCGGGAAATCCCTTCGGCGATCCCTGAATCCGCGGCCCGGCGCGATGCGCCGCATCTCCTGTTCATAGCGCTGCTGGGCGGCGCGATATTCATTCAGCTGCCGCTGATATTGCACCTGGCTGCGGCGATAATCGTCATCGCCGCCAAGGGCAATGACGGCCGCCAGTTCGCTATGGTTCAAGGCGCGCGTCTCCGCCCGTTCCCGCGGTGTCGAAGGCCGGTGCAGATACCAGTCGCGGGATCGCTCGGCGCGATGCGCCGCCCGGTGATGGGCCGCATGGCAATCGCGCGCGTTGTGGCGGCAGGCAGATTTGGCATCCGCCGGGACGGAAAAAATGCCCAGCATCGCCGTGACGGCCGTCACGACCGCAATTCTCAAAGCTGAAGACAAGGTGCTTCCTTTCGGGCGCAGTCGCGGCGACCCTAGCATGGCGGCGCACGCAAGGGATGTTTTTGCAAAGGATTTATTAACCATGCCGGCAGCGGTTTTCCGCGCCTTGCCGGTTTAATGCGCCATTTCCGACTTCACCAGCCGATAGTAATTGACCAGGAAGCGCCCCGACGCGCCATTGCCTTTCAGCAGCCAGACTTTGTCCAGAGCGGCCAGCGGCCGGGCCGCCACCACCTGGTCCTCGCTCATGCCCCTGGCTATGTCTTTTCGGAGGATGGCGCGCGCCGTCACCAGCATGTCGCGGAAGGATTTGGCGCCGGCCTTGTCCATCACCTGGCCGTGACCCGGCACGATCCTGGTTTTGGCGTCGGAATGATCCACCGTGAAAGCGGCAGCCGCGATCATGCCATCGGTGCTGTTGCCGCTGCCGGGCGCATCCACGCTGGGATAGCCGGGGCGGTGCATGGTGTCGCCGGTAGCGATCACATCGGCATCGGGAAAGAACACGATCGTATCGCCATCGGTATGGGCATTTTCGACATGCACCAGTTCAACCCTTTGGCCGGCAACTTTTACTTCCGTGCCCTGGCCGGAATAGGTCTGTACTGGCCAGGCATCCCTGGGCACGGGGGCGCCGGTCGCCGGATGGCTCATCGTCTTCAGGACATTCTCATGCGCCACGATGATGGCCCCCTCCTTGGCGAAATTGGCGTTGGCGCCGGTATGGTCGCCATGGGCGTGCGTGTTGATGACGAACCTGACCGGCAACGGCGAGATCTGGCGGATCGCGGCCCGGATCTTGTCGTAAAGGGCGGGGAACTGGGTATCGACCACAATGATGCCGTCGCTGCCGACCGCGATGGTGGTGCAGCCGATTGCCATGGCGGGATCGTCGCTGGTGGGAATGATGCCGAATACGCCATGGCCCAGATCGACGGCTTTTTCCTCGACCTTGGAATAGTCGAAGCTCCGCTGCGCCATGGCGGGAGCGGCCGCAAGACAGGTCCCCAGCAACAGCGCGGTGGCAAAGGCGATTTTCGTCATTTCCTGTTCCCTCCCATTTTTTGAAGCATCCTGACCTGAACCGCCTGTAACCAACAAGCGGTAAAGTGATGAAATCGGCGCAAGTGGTGGATAAGATGACGGCAGGGAGACGCATGAAGCGATGCCTAGGATCTTGCCTTATGCCTGTGCCTTGCTGCTGTGCGGCTGCACGCCATCGTTGCAGCAGAAGATGCAAAAAGAACAGACGGACGAGGCGGCCTATGGTGCGCAGTCGCGGGCGCGTGAAGCTGCCGAGCATTGCAGCCAGATGCTGCCGGGCAGCGCCGAGCACATGGCCTGCATGCTGGGGGCGTCCAAACCCGGCGCCAAACCTTAGGCCGGATTCGTGTTTTCCATGATCCAGGCGAAATAGGCGGGCAGGCCCGCCGCGAAGGGTGTCGCCACGATTTCGGGCGTCTCATAGGGATGGATGGCCGCGATCCGCGCCGTCACCGTGTCGAAAAGCGCGCTGCGGGTTTTGATCAGCAGCAGGAATTCGGCCTCATGGGCTGTTTTGCCCTTCCAGACGTAGCGGCTGTCGATTGCCATGATCTGCACGCAGGCCGCCAGCTTTTCCGACAGTAGCAGGGCGGCGATGCGTTCGGCGTCATCCCGCTGCGCCATGGTGGTGGAAATGACGCCGAAGTCTGTCGCCTTCACAGCTACCCTCCGCTTGCGCTTCGGGCATTCGTCGCTCCAAACGGTCCACTGGACCGTTTGGCTTGCTGACGCAAATCGCTCCTCATCATTTTAACGACGCCATGTCCACGACAAAGCGGTATTTGACATCGTTCTTCAGCATCCGGTCATAGGCTTTGTCGATGTCCTGCATCGGGATCATCTCCACATCCGAGACGATGCCATGCTTGGCACAGAAATCCAGCATCTCCTGGGTTTCGGCAATGCCGCCAATCAGCGAACCCGCCAATGAGCGGCGCTTGAAGATCAGATTGAAGGCGGCAGGCGAGGGATGCGGCGTCGGCGGTGCCCCCACCAGCACCTGCGCCCCGTCGCGCTTCAGCAGCACCATATAGGCGTCGAGGTTGTGCGGCGCCGCCACCGTGTTGATGATCAGGTCGAAACTGCCCTGATGCGCTTTCATCTGGGCTTCATCCTTGGAGATCACGATTTCATCGGCGCCCAGTTTCTTGGCGTCGGCGATCTTGTCCGGCGAAGTGGTGAAGGCCACGACATGGGCGCCAAGGGCATGCGCCAGCTTGATTCCCATATGGCCGAGACCGCCGATGCCGACAATGCCCACTTTCTTGCCGGGGCCGGTGTTCCAGTGGCGCAGCGGCGACCAGGTTGTAATGCCGGCGCAGAGCAGTGGCGTGACCGCGGCCAAGTCTTTTTCGCCATGATTCACGGCGAGGACGAAATCCTGGTCCACCGTGATGGCGGTGGAATAGCCGCCATAAGTATTGAAGCCGCCACCGACCGGGCCGTTATAGGTGCCGGTGAAACCCACCGGACCGTCGCAATATTGCTCAAGACCTTCCTTGCAAGCGGCACAACTGCGGCAGCTATCCACCATGCAGCCGACGCCGACCAACTGGCCGGGCTTGAATTTCCTGACCTCGCCGCCGACCGCCATGACGCGGCCGACAATTTCATGCCCGGGCACGGCGGGAAACTGCACGCCATGCCATTCGCCGCGCGCGGTATGAAGGTCGGAATGGCAAACGCCGCAATAGAGAATTTCCAGCGCAACGTCCCTGGGCCCCGGCGCGCGCCGGTCAACGGAAAAGGGCGCCAGCTTCGTGGTGGCGGATTGGGCGGCATAAGCTTTGGTTTGCATGGAGATCCTCAAACGCTGCGCGGGCGGAATGTTCCGCCGCCGCCATCATAAGGATTTCGGCAAAATCTTCGACCCCGTTGAGGGCCGGGTCATTATTTGGTGGTGGTGGCGGAGGAATTGCCCTGCGTGCCCTTGGCGAGAATCGCGATGCCGGCCGCAAGGCCCAGAACACCGACCCACAGCAAGACGCCGCCGGCCTCGATATCAGCCTGCTTGACGCCCGCGGGCTTGCCCGGGGAGAGCGGGCCGGGGGTGGACGGGGCCGCATTGGCAAGGCCTGTGTCGGCTGAAGCGTTGGCGACAAACAGCGAGCTTGCCAGAATGGTGGCGACAATCATGCGCATGCGGAAATCTCCCGTGCCTTAATGCCATGGCGGCAAGACCCCGGTTTTACCGCAGGCCTGGTTAGGAAATTGTTACGAGGGCTCAGCGGCCGCCATCGACCAAGAGCCGATTTCCGGCCTTGGCGTCGCGGCCTTCCTGGACATCCCAGCGGCGTGGCAGGGTGTCGCTAGGCGGGGTGCCAAACGCAATGTGTTGTTGGATTGTCATTATTTCCCGTTTATCTCATCATTCTCGATGCGTTCCCGATTTTTCCTGCTCCTAATTGTTATCTCCAGCCCGGCCCTGGCAGTGCCGGGAGATTGGGCGTGGCACGGCCAGACGACCTTTGTTGAACAGTATCATCCGGCCTTTGCCTCGCCCTATCGCGGTCCCAACAGCCTCGATCCCGGCAGCCGCGGCGACGAGACCTTTGATGCGACGCTATTCGCCGGGGTTCGGCTCTGGCAGGGCGGCGAGGCTTATATCAATCCGGAAATCGACCAGGGTTTCGGCCTGAGCGATACGATTGGCGTTGCGGGCTTTCCCAGCGGGGAAGCCTATAAGATCGGGGCTGCGTCTCCCTATTTTCGGCTGCAGCGACTGTTTTTCCGCCAGACTTTCGATCTGGGCGGTGAGGCCGGGACGATCGATCCCGGCGCCAATCAACTGGGCGGCGCACGCACGGCGGACAATCTGGTTATCACCGCGGGAAAGCTTTCGGTGACGGATATTTTTGACAGCAACAGCTTGGCCCATGATCCCAAGAATGACTTTCTCAATTGGTCGATTATCGATTCCGGCGCCTTCGACTATGCCGCCGATTCCTGGGGTTACATCTATGGAATTGCGGGGGAATGGACACAATCCTGGTGGACGCTGCGGGCCGGTCTGTTTGACATGTCGCGCATTCCCAATGATCCGGCGCTGGTGCGCGGCTTCGGCCAGTATGAGCTGGTGACGGAAGCCGAGGAACGCCACACGCTTTCGGGGAAGGCGGGGACACTGAAACTTCTGATGTTTGTCAACCGTGGCCGGATGGGGGACTATCGCGATGCCATAATGGCTGGGCTCGTCTCGCATGCGATTCCCAGCACGGCGGCGGTCCGCAAACCGGCTTCGCGTCCGGGCATGGCAATCAATCTGGAACAGCAGCTTGATGACAATCTGGGTGTCTTCGCCCGTGCGAGCATGAATGACGGTAGCAAGGAAGCTGACGAATTCAGCGAAATCAACCGCTCCATAACGCTCGGACTGTCCCTGAAAGGCGCGGACTGGGGACGGACGAATGACACGATCGGCGTTGCCGGCGTCATCAATGCCCTGTCGGATTCCGCACGCCGATACTTCGCCGCGGGCGGCATCGGCATTCTTATCGGCGATGGCCGGCTTCCCCAATACGGCACAGAGGATATTTTCGAAACCTATTACAGCGCCCAAGTGACGGATTGGCTTGCCGCCAGCGCCGATTATCAATTTATCGCCAATCCGGCATACAATCCGCAGCGCGGTCCGGTTTCGGTTCTGGGCCTGCGCCTGCATACCCAGTTCTGACTTTCCCGGCTGCGCGGACCGTGCGAGAGTGAAGGGCGGCCCGCGAAAAGCTGGCGACATCCGAATTTCCATGCCCGGTTGCGGAACGGTGAGCCCATCAGCGGTGAAGAGGACATTGACGGACTCGACGTCGCCGGATTGGCGGCGCTGTTGCGCGGACCAAGACGCGCGGTGGTGTTCACGGGCGCTGGAATCTCTACCGAGTCCGGCATTCCCGATTTTCGTTCGCCGGGCGGCATCTGGACCAAGATGATGCCGGTGCAGTTCCAGGATTATATCGCCGATCCGCAGGCGCGGCGGATTTCGTGGGCCAGGCGCTTTGAGATGGAAGAGACCTGGAATCGGGTCCGGCCCAATGACGGTCACAAGGCCGTGGCGGAACTTGTGGCGCGCGGCATTGTCGCCGCGGTGATTACGCAGAATATCGACAATCTGCACCAGGCTTCGGGCGTGCCGGAGGACAAGGTGATCGAACTGCACGGCAATACGCGCCATGCCAAATGCCTCACCTGCGGCGCGCGGGTTGAAATCGCCGATATCCGTGCCCACTTCGACAAGCATGGCGATGCCCCGGATTGCCGCTTGTGCGGCGGTATTGTGAAGACCGCGACCATTTCCTTCGGCCAGGCCATGCCGGATGCGGAAATGGCGCGGGCGGAGCGGGCCGCGCTGGCGGCCGATCTGTGTCTGGTGGCAGGTTCATCATTGTCGGTTTATCCGGCGGCGGCTTTTCCGCTGCTGGCCAAGCGCAACGGCGCCCGGCTGGTGATCCTGAACCGGGAGGAAACCGAGCAAGACCCATATGCCGACCTTGTTATCCATGGCGAAATAGGGCCGGTTTTGACCGCGGCGGTTAAGGCCCTATAAGTTGCCCCGATCTAGTATGATCCCCGAATCACCCCTTTTCCCGGAGTTTGCCGTGCGACGCGCCGACGAAGATCAAGACGAAAAAGACGACGAGAAGAACAAGTCGCCGGAGCCGCAATCCTCGCCGGTAGCGCAGGCGCTGTTCAAGTCGCGCACCGTGCTGATCTTCGGTGAGGTCAACATGAAGATGGCCGAGCGTGTTACCGCCCAGCTCCTGGCCTTCAATGAGACCGAGGGCGATATCCGCGTCATCGTCAATTCGCCGGGCGGGCATGTGGAGTCGGGCGACACCATTCATGACATGCTGCGCTTTGTCGGCTCCAAGGTAAAAATGATCGGCACAGGCTGGGTTGCCTCGGCGGGGGCGCACATCTTTCTGGGCGCCAAAAAAGAGAACCGCTACTGCCTGCCCTTTACCCGCTTTCTGCTGCACCAGCCTTTGGGCGGGGTGCAGGGCCAGGCTTCGGACATCACCATCGAGGCGGAAGAAATCATCAAGATGCGCGCCCGTCTGATCCGGGAAATCGCGATGGAGACGGGGCAGCCTTATGAAAAGGTCGTCACCGATACCGAGCGCAATTTCTGGATGGGCGCGGAAGAGGCGCAGAAATACGGCCTTGTAAGCAAGATCATCACCAGCGCATCCGAGGTGTAAACGGATGGCCGTGCCGCTCTGGGCGAGAGGCGCGGTGATCTATCAGGTCTATGTCCGCAGTTTTTGCGACGGCAATGGCGACGGGCAGGGCGATTTCGCCGGCCTGATCGGCAGGCTCGATTACATCGCCGGTCTGGGCGTGGACGCGATCTGGCTGTCCCCCATTCACCCGTCGCCCAACCGCGACTGGGGCTATGATGTTTCGGATTTCGAGAATGTCCATCCTGATTTCGGCACGCTGGACGATTTCCAGGCGCTGGTCGCCGCCGCCCATGGGCGCGGCCTGAAAATCATCCTGGACGAGGTGCTGGCGCATACCTCGGACGAGCATGCCTGGTTCGCCGCCAGCCGCGACGGCGATGCGCAAAAGCGCGAATGGTATGTCTGGGCCGACCCCCGGGAAGACGGCACCGCGCCCAATAACTGGCTGTCCGTATTCGGCGGCCCGGCCTGGAGTTACCAACCTTTGCTCCGCCAATATTACCACCACAAATTCCTGCGCCAGCAGCCCAAGCTCAACTGGGTGAATGACGGCGCGCGCGAAGCGGCGCTGAAGGTGCTGGACCTGTGGCTGGAGCGCGGCGCCGATGGTTTTCGTCTGGATGTCGCCAACGCCTATCTCCACGACCCGGGACTGACCGATAACCCCGCCATTGGGGCGGCGGACCGCGATGCCCTGGCATGGTCGGCGGCGGCGAACATGCAGCGTCATTATCACGACGCCAACTTGCCCGAAAATCGCGCCGTGCTGGATGTGGTGCGCCGCCGGGTCGAGAAATTCGAAGATCGCTTTGTGTTTGGGGAGTTCTCCGAGGAGTTTGAACGTTCCGGCTGTTACCTGCCGCCGGACAAGGGGCTGCATGCCGGGTATAATTTCGCCCTGCTGACGGCGGCGGATGCGAAAAGCGTCATCGCCCATCTGAGGACGCTGGCTTTATATCCGGATCACTGGCCCTGCGTCGCCTTTTCCAACCATGACGTCGTTCGCACTGTGACGCGCTTTGGCGAAGGTTCGGCCAAGTTGACCTTGGCGCTGCTATGCGCCCTGCGTGGCACGGTGCTGCTGTTCCAGGGCGAGGAGCTGGGCCTGCCGGAAGTGGAGCTGCGCCGTGACCAGCTGCGCGACCCGGTGGGCGATCTTTACTATCCGCTGTTCAAGGGCCGCGATGGCTGCCGTACCCCCATGCCCTGGGATGCGTCAAAGCCCAATCTGGGATTTTCCAGCGTTACGCCCTGGCTGCCGGCGGGAGCCGAGCATGTCGCGCTGGCGGTGGCGGCGCAGGAGGCAGACGCAAACTCGACGTTGAATTTTGCCCGCGTCTTTTTGAAGGGGCGCAAAAAAATCCCCGCGCTGCTGACCGGCGACCTGGCGCTGCTGGAGGCGCCGGAGGGCGTGGTCGCCTTCGTCAGGGGTGGGGAGGTTTTGTGTGTCTTCAATCTGGGGAGCAGGGGGCAGAATTGGCCACTGCCCAGGCCGGCCTCGGAAATACCTCTGGGCACCCGCGGCGCGGCCGAGAGGGACGGTGTCCTGACCCTGCCGCCGCTAAGCGCCTGGTTCGGACAATTCTAGCTGCTCCATCGCTTCCAGAACGGCTTCCAGCGGCAGCATTACGCATTTGTGCCGGGGCTTGTGCGCCACCAGCCCGTCAAAGGCGGCATAGCTGTCGAACGGCGCCGGAGGCGTACCGCCGCCGGCCAACAGGGCCTGCACCGCCGCTGCCAGCGTGGCGATTTCGGCGCGATTGAGCCCCACCGCATCGGCCCCCAGAATGGCCGCCGACGCCTGGGTCAGGACGCAGGCGCTGGTATGGTGGGTCAGGGCGGTGATGCGCCCCCCCGCCAGCATCACATCCACCGTCACACGGTCGCCGCAGGCGGGATTGAACAGGGTGGCGCTGCCGCTGGGTTTGGCAAGGCGGCCAGCCCCGGTGGCGTCTGCGGCCAGGCGTAGGATTTCCTTGCGGTACAGCGGATCGCTCATACGAAATACTAGGCCTGGATGATGGCCGAAGCACGGTGTTTTCGTTCATCCATGTTGGCAGGAACGGGCGCCAGCATCTTGAAATATCGCGGAATATCCGGAAAGGCAGTGGTCCGTGTTGCTGGCGTCAACGCGTTAGGCGGCAGCAATCCGGGGCAGCATCAAGCGGACCCGCAGGCCCCCATGCTCGCGATTCTCCAGCGAAATGCTGCCGCCATGACCCTCGGCAATCGCCTTGACCAGCGTCAGGCCCAGCCCGGTGCCGCCCGTGGCCATGTTGCGGGAGCTTTCCAGCCGGACAAAGGGCTCGAAAACGCGCTGGCGGTCATCCTCGGGAATGCCGGGGCCTTCATCCTCGACCACGATCTCGTAGCCGGCCGGATTGTCTGTGATCTGAACATCGGCCCGGGAGCCATAGGCCACCGCATTCTCGACCAGGTTGCGGACGGCGCGGCGGATCTCGTTGGGGCGGCAGGAGACAGGGGCCGGGCTGTTGTGGTTCTGCCAGGTGACGGGCTCGCCCATATCGTCCAGGTCGGCGACCAGGCTTTCCACCAGGGCCGAAAGGTCCACGCTGCGCTTGCTTTCGCCGCCGGCGCCGCGGGCCGCCGACAGAACCTGTTCGGTCAGGGCCTGAAGCTCGTCGAGATTGGCCTGCAGCCGGTCGCGCAGCTCGGGCTCTTCGACAAATTCCAGGTTGATCCGCATGGCGGTGATCGGGGTGCGCAAATCGTGACCGACCGCGGACAAAAGGTGGCGCTGGGAATCCAGCGTCTTGCTGACTTTCTCGGTCATTCGGTTGAAGGCGATGGCGGCATTGCGGACATCGTCGGGGCCTTTTTCCTCGACCGGCGGGGCGTTGCCGCCATGGGCCACCACCGAAGCGGCGCGGGTCAGTTCCGACAAGGGCCGCACCACCCGGCGCGCCAGGAGCGCCGCGCCGGCGGAGGACACCAGGATGGCGATCACCGTCGCCACCACCAGTTCGACCGGCCAGGCGTTGGGGGCGCGCAAAAACACGGCGGACAGATAGGTATTCCTGTCCAGCGGCACCACCAGCCGCACCGCCTCGGAATCGCGGTCGCCGCCCACGGGTAGCAGTCTGTCGGCAATGCTGGACGGATTTTCATGCAACTGGACGGTGATCGGGGCCTTTTTGGCCGCGGCCGGCAACACGGCGATCAGGCGCTGGGCCAGCCGGTTTTCATCGTCGCTCATCGGTTCGGCTTTTGCCGGCCGGGGAATCTCGGTGAAATGCCACTGCCGTGAACTGAGGGTCTTCATCACCACAAGCCGTGAGCCGGGCGGAATGGCGCGCAGGGTGGTCAGGACCGTGGTGGCGCGGTCCAGCACGCGTTCATTCAGCGAGGCGTCATTCAGCCGTTCATTGGCGTTTTCGAACCAGTAAGCGACGGTGATGTTGGACAGCACCACGGCGGCCGCGGTCACGGCGATCAACTGGACCACCAGGGTGCGTGGCCAGAAATACAGTTTCGCGGGAATAAATTTCATGCCGCTTCCGGTTCCATCGCAAAAATGTAGCCGCCTCCCCACACCGTTTTGATATAGCGCGGATTCTTGGGATCCGGTTCGATTTTCTTGCGCAGGCGGCTGACGTGATTGTCAATCGAGCGGTCGAACAGGTCGGCGTCGCGGCCCTTGGTCAGGTCCAGGAGCTGGTTGCGGGTCAGTGCGATCTTGGGCCGTTCCAGAAGGGCGCTGAGGAGGCGGAATTCGCCGCTGGAGAGCGGCAGGGCGATGCCGTCCGGGCCGATCAATTCGCGCTGGCCGGTATCGAGCATCCATTCGCCGAAGCGGATGCGGTCAGCGCCGGGCGGCTTCTGGCGGGGGGGCAGGGCCTGGGTGCGCCGCAGTACGGCGGTGACGCGGGCGATCAGTTCGCGGGGGCTGAAAGGCTTGGTGATGTAATCGTCGGCGCCCATTTCGAGCCCGATGATGCGGTCCACTTCCTCGCCGCGGGCGGTGAGCAGGATCACGGGAATCTGCGAGGTTTCGCGGATCGAGCGGCACAGGCTGAGGCCGTCTTCGCCCGGCATCATGATATCGAGCACCACCAGATCAATCGCCGCGGCCTTCATCACCTTGCGGGCGGCGGCGGCGTCGGCAGCCGTGGTGGCGCGATAGCCATGTTCGCGCAGATAGCGGGCCAGGGGCTCGCGAATGTCGCGCGCATCCTCGACCAGCAGGACATGCGGCTTGGCTTCGTCCTTGATCATCGCGCGCAACTTTGGCCCTTCCGAATCTTCCGCGCAAACAGGGATTTGTCGCAAACCCTGTCATTTTGAGCCATTTTGGGGAAAAACCAAAGCCCTAAGTCGTTCTGAGTGTTTTGCCGGGCCATATTACGTCCGCGCCATGGCTTTGGCTCGAATTGCTTTCACGCCGCCCATGCGATAGTCCGGCCCGGTGACGTTTCATGGTTTGACGTGCGCGCATCGCTGACAGCCGCTGCTTTTCTGCTTATGGCCGGCAGCGCGCTGGCGGCGCCGGTTTGCCCCGCGCCCAAAGTCATGACGTTCCAAATCGTGCATGAAATCCACCGCGATGTGATGGGCTTTACCGAAGGGCTGGAAATGCATGGCGGCGATCTTTACGAAAGCACCGGGGCGCTGGGCGGCGGCACGCGGCTGATGCGGATCGACGGCCACGGCCATGTCACGCTGCTGAACGATTCCGGCCAGAAATATTTCGGCGAGGGCCTCACCTT
>Ga0302320_10001611_pt1 | contig 54090 bp, 50 predicted proteins | sample Bog_T0_3_FD_202130 | JGI IMG/M metagenome (GOLD analysis project Ga0302320, IMG submission 202130) | Peat permafrost microbial communities from Stordalen Mire near Abisko, Sweden - Bog_T0_3 | ecosystem: Environmental > Terrestrial > Soil > Wetlands > Peat | place: Sweden: Abisko, Stordalen Mire...
CACGCTGCGTCGATACGATGTCGACGACGCCCTCAGCGGCAATGCGCGCCATCCCTCCCGGCATGACCTGGAAGCCGCTCGGCGTGGCGATCGCGTAGACGCGCATCGTCAGCGTGCGCGGCGCCAGCCGCACCGCGGCACCCGGGCGCCAGGTGGGAGCCTGCGAGAGCGAGACTCGCTCCTGTGCCACGTAGGCGTACGGCCGGCCGCGCAACCGGCGGATCAGCGCCGTGCGCTCCTTACGACCCAGATCGCGGCCGAAGCAGGGCTCGAACTTCTGATTCGGGAAAGTCGCCTTGATGACAAGCTTGTCGAGGTGCGTGACCACGTAGTCGAGCGCCGGGCGCTCACCGCACCACCAGGTCGCCAGCGAGGGCAGGCGCAGCGGCTCGCCGAGCAGGCGCTGGGCGGCACCGGGCAGAAATCCCTGCCAGGCAGCCGACTCGAGCAGTCCGCTGCCGAGCGAGTTGGCGAGCACGACACGGCGGGCACGCACGGCGCCGAGCAATCCGGTTACGCCGAGCGCCGAGTCGGGCCGCAGCTCCAGCGGATCGCAGTAATCGTCGTCCATTCGACGCAGAATGGCGTGTACGCGCCGAAGTCCCGGCAATGTCTTGAGATAAACCGTATCGGCACGTACGGTCAGGTCCTGACCCTGCACCAGCGGCAGGCCGAGCTGACGTGCCAGGTAGGCGTGTTCGAAATAGGTTTCGTTGAACGGCCCCGGCGTCAGCACGACGACCAGCGGCGCGCCGTCGCCGTCGGCAAACTCCAGCAGGCTTTCGCGCAGCGTGTTGAAGAATCCCGCCAGTGGCCGGACGTTCATTTCATTGATCAGTCCCGGCAGCACGCGGCCGACGATGGCGCGGTTCTCGAGCGCATAGCCCGGACCCGAAGGCGTCTGCGTGCGATCGCTGAGCACCCACCAGCGGCCGTCGGGGGCGCGGGCGAGATCGGCGGCGTAGAGATGCAAAAAGGTGTCTCCAGCCTGCAGCAGGTCATGCGCCGCCCAGAGAAAATTGGGATGGCCGAAGGCCAGTTCGGCGGGCACGATGCCTTCTGCGATCAGGCGTTGCGCGCCGTAGAGATCGGCCAGCAACGCGTTGAGCAGGCGCGCCCGCTGCTGCACGCCCGCTTCGATGGCGCGCCATTCGTGGGCCGCGATCAGCAGCGGCAGCGGATCGAGCTGCCAGGGCCGATCACGGCCCTGCGGATCGGCGTAGACATTGTAGGTGACGCCGTTTTCCACGATGAGCCGCCGCGTCATCTCGACGGTGCGGCGTGCGGCCTCGCCGCCGCCGTCGGCGAGATACTCGATCAGCGGCTTCCAATGCTCGCGGATCGAGCCGTCGCGATGGAGCAGTTCATCGTAACGTTGCGAACTGCCGGGGTAGAGAAGCTGCGTCGACTCGGACATTACCTGGAGCGGCGCAGATCCAGCGTGAAGGGAAATTCGGGCTCGATCACGACCTGCGCGGCGGCGGCCGCCGATTGAGCTGCCATGCTCTCGGGCGTGTGGCCCATGCGAAAGAAGCGCGCCAGCCGGCGGCTCTCCGCCTCGAATGAGTTCACCGGAAAACTGTTGTAGCTGCGTCCGCCAGGATGAGTCACGTGATATTGGCAGCCGCCCAGCGAGCGCTGCATCCACGTATCGAACAGATCGAAGGTCAAGGGCGAGTGCACTCCTATCCGGGGATGCAGCGCGGACGGCGGCTGCCACGCACGATACCTCACTCCGGCAACGAATTCTCCCACCGTGCCGGTGGGCCGCAACGGCACCCGGCGTCCGTTGCAGCTCAGCACCATGCGATCCGGCGGCAGTCCCGTGACGCGCACCTGGAGGCGCTCTACCGAGGAATCCACGTAGCGTACGGTGCTGCCCGCGGTGCCCTCCTCGCCCATGACGTGCCAAGGCTCGAGCGCGTGGCGCAGTTCCATCGTGGTGCCGAGGATCGAGTACTCACCGTAGCGCGGAAAGCGAAATTCCAGGTGTGGCGCAAACCAGGACTCCTCGAGCGCATAGCCGGCGGCGCGTTGCTCGCCGATCACATCGCGGAAATCCTGCTCGACGAAGTGCGGCAGCATGAAGCGATCATGCAGCTCGGTTCCCCAGCGGGCCAGGCGCGCAGGCTGGTACGGCGCCTTCCAGAATCGCGCAATCAGCGAACGCAGCAGCAACTGCTGCGTGAGACTCATGCGAGCGTGCGGCGGCATCTCGAAAGCACGCAGTTCCAGCAGGCCCAGCCGCCCGGCAGGTCCATCGGGCGAATAGAGCTTATCGATGCAGAACTCCGCGCGGTGCGTATTGCCGGTGACATCGATCAGCAGATTGCGCAGCAGGCGATCGGTCAGCCAGGGCGGCACCGCCTCGCCCGGCGGCGGCATTTGCCGGAGCGCGATTTCCAGTTCGTAGATCGAATCGTTGCGCGCCTCATCGATGCGCGGCGCCTGCGAGGTCGGGCCGATGAACAGGCCCGAAAAAAGATACGACAGCGAGGGATGATTGTGCCAATACGCCAGCAGGCTGCCGAGCAGGTCCGGACGCCGCAGAAAGGGCGAGTCGGCGGGCGTGGCGCCACCGAGCACGAAGTGGTTGCCGCCGCCGGTGCCCGTGTGGCGGCCGTCGAGCATGAATTTCTCGGTACCCAGGCGGGTGGCGCGCGCGGCGCCATAGAGGAATTCCGTACGCTCCACCAACTCGCGCCAGTCATGCGAGGGATGCACGTTGGCTTCGATGACGCCGGGATCGGGCGTCACGCGGAATGAATTCAGGCGCGCATCGCGCGGCGGCTCGTAGCCCTCGATCATCACCGGGTGATTGAGCGCGCGGGCCGTGTCCTCCACGGCGGCCACGATTTCCAGGTAATCCTCCAGCGATTGCGTCGGCGGCATGAAGATGTAGAGCACACCGGAGCGGGGCTCGGCGCACAGCGCCGTGCGCGTGATCCAGCTGGCAGACTCATTCGGCGCAGGACGCCGCTCGATAGCCGCCGCGGCGGCGATGGCCGGCGTGGCGGCATCGCGGCGCTGCAGGTGCTGCTGCGCGGGGGCCGCGGGCGTCGCGGGCGTCGCGGGCAGGGTGGGTGGCTGCAATGGACGCGTCTCGTCCATCGGATCCGGCGGCAACACGTAAGGATAGTCCTCGGCGGAGACCCAGGGCTGCGAGTCGAGCGGCAGGCGGTAGCCCAGCGCCGAGTCGCCGGGGGTCAGGTAGCAGTGATCGGTACGCAGAAACCAGCGTCCGCTGCGCCAGCTGCGCCCGTCGGCGGCGCGCTCGATCGGCAGCACCTGCCCCGCGATGCGATCGAGTCCCTGGCCGAACACCCGCAGCAACCGCGCACGCTCCTGCGGGTCATCGAGCTTGGAGTTCAGCGGATCGACGTTGGCCGGTAATCGCCGCTCGCGCCACAGGTAATAGAACGCGTCCTCGAAGGCCGGAAAGACATACCCTGGCGACACGCCGAGGCGCGCGGCCACCTCGCGCAGGAAGCGCTCGGCAGTCGCCGGCGTCGCGCCGTAGTCGCCCTGTTCATCGGCGATGAGCTCGCTCTCGCTCCAGATCGGCTCGCCGTCGCGCCGCCAGAAACAATTCAGCGACCAGCGGGGCAGCTGTTCGCCGGGGTACCACTTGCCCTGTCCGAAGTGAGCCAGCCCCGCGGGCGCATAGTGATCGCGCAGGCGGTGATACAGCTCGGCGGCGAGCCGCCGCTTGTCGGGTCCCATCGCCGTCGTGCTCCACTCGGCGCCGTCCGGATCATCGATCGAAACGAACGTCGGTTCCCCACCCATGGTCAGGCGCACATCGCCCTGATCGAACTCGAGATCCAGTCGCGATCCGAGCGCATCGATGTCGCGCCACTGCGCGTCGGTGTAGGGTTTGGTGACGCGCGGGGCTTCCCATACGCGCGCGATCGACATGTGGTGTTCGAACTCGACCTCGGACTCATCGACCGCACCGCTGACGGGTGCCGCCGAAGACGGTTCGGGCGTGCAGGCGAGCGGGATGTGACCCTCGCCAGCGAGCAGGCCCGAGGTGGGATCGAGCCCGATCCAGCCTGCGCCGGGCAGGTAGACCTCGCACCAGGCGTGCAGATCGGTGAAGTCGGCGGCAGGCCCCGCGGGTCCATCCAGCGGCTTGACGTCGCTGGTGAGCTGGATGAGGTAGCCGGAGACGAATCGCGCGGCCAGCCCCAGGTGGCGCAGCAGCTGCACCAGCAGCCAGCCGGAGTCGCGGCAGGATCCGGCCGCACGCCGCAGTGTGTCCTCGGGCGTCTGTACCCCGGGCTCCATGCGGATCAGATAGCGGATGTCGTCGGCCACGCGGCGATTGATCGCCACCAGGAAATCGATCGTCGGCGTGGGCTCGCGCGCGACACGGCCGAGGTACTCGGCGAATAGCGGCGAGGCCGGCGCGCGCACCAGGTAGGGGGCCAGCTCCACGGCGTCGGTTGCCTCGTATGCGAATGGCACCTGCCCGGCGTAGGGCTCCAGGAAGAAATCGAAGGGGTTGAGCACCGCCATTTCGGCGATGAGGTCCACTTCGATGCGCAGCTCGCGCGTGCGCTCCGGGAACACCAGGCGCGCCAGGTAATTGCCCAGCGGGTCCTGCTGCCAGTTGACGAAGTGCCGGGCAGGCTCGACGCGCAGGGAATACGACAGGATGCGCGTGCGGCAGTGCGGCGCGGGTCGCAGCCGTACCTGCTGGGGCCCCAGGGCCACCGCGCGGTCGTAGCGATAGCGGGTGAGGTGATTCAGTGCGACATGGATCGACACGGTGGCCTCGGCGTGAACTTAGGCGGCTGGCATTGCCATGATGCCGCAACCATGCGGTCCGGCGGGCAAAAAAAAGCCCCGCATAGCGGGGCTTTGAGGTATTGCGCGGAAACCGGGGGGGGTCTTGTTCCGCGACTTTTCAGGGTTACGCGAACTGGCGTCCGCCTCACCCTGAGGACAACTATACCGAAGAATTTTAGTTTGTAAAGTGAACCATTCGTTACATATACATTACCGATATGTCGATATGAAGCGCACGACACAAATCGCGCCGAACCCTATAAAAAAGCCATAAAAAAAGGCCGGACTCGCGTCCGGCCTTTTGTGGACTGACGCTGTCAGCGTCCTTACATGTCCATGCCGCCCATGCCGCCCATGCCGCCCGGAGCCCCGTGGCTGTGCTCAGCCTCGTCCTTCGGCGCCTCGGCGATCATGACCTCGGTGGTCAGCAGCAGGCCGGCGACCGAAGCCGCGTTCTGCAGTGCCAGACGAGTGACCTTGGTCGGGTCCAGGATGCCTGCTTCGATCAGGTCACCGAACTCGCCCGTGGCCGCGTTGTAGCCGTAGCTGCCCTTGCCGGCCCTGACATTATTCAGGACAACCGCGGCATCTTCGCCGGCGTTCTCGACGATCTGACGCAGCGGCTCCTCGATCGAGCGCGCCAGGATGCGGATGCCGACCGTCTGGTCTTCATTCGCCCCTTCGAGCTTGTCGAGGGCCTTGAGCGCGCGGATCAGCGCCACGCCACCGCCCGGGACCACGCCTTCTTCGACCGCGGCACGCGTGGCGTGCAGCGCATCTTCGACGCGGGCCTTCTTCTCCTTCATCTCGATCTCGGTGGCAGCACCGACCTTGATCACGGCCACACCGCCGGAGAGCTTCGCTACGCGCTCCTGCAGCTTTTCCTTGTCGTAGTCGGAAGTCGCTTCCTCGATCTGCTGGCGGATCGACTCGACCCGCGCCTTGATGTCGGCAGCCTTACCGTGGCCGTCGATGATGGTGGTGTTTTCCTTCTCCACCAGGATCTTCTTGGCCTCGCCGAGATCGTTGATGGTCGCTTTCTCGAGCGACAGGCCAACCTCATCCGAGATCACCGTGCCACCGGTCAGGACCGCGATGTCGGCCAGCATGGCTTTGCGGCGATCGCCGAAGCCAGGAGCCTTCACCGCCGCGACCTTGAGAATGCCGCGGATGTTGTTGACGACCAGCGTCGCCAGGGCTTCGCCCTCGACATCTTCGGCCACTACCAGCAGCGGCCGACCCGCCTTGGCAATGCCTTCGAGTATCGGCAGCAGCTCACGGATATTGCTGATCTTCTTGTCGACCAGCAGCACGTAGGGCTTCTCGAGTTCGGTGCTTTGACTGGCCTGATTGTTGATGAAATACGGCGAAAGGTAGCCGCGGTCGAACTGCATGCCCTCGACCACGTCGAGTTCATTGTCCAGGCCCGAGCCCTCTTCCACCGTGATCACGCCTTCCTTGCCGACCTTTTCCATCGCATCCGCAATGGTCTTGCCGATGCTCTCGTCGGAATTGGCCGAGATGGTGCCGACCTGTGCGATCGCCTTGCTGTCCTTGCAGGGCTTGCTGAGCTTCTTCAGCTCCTCGGTCGCTGCGAGCACCGCTTTGTCGATGCCGCGCTTGATATCCATCGGGTTGCGGCCCGAGGCCACGGCCTTGAGGCCTTCGCGGATGATCGCCTGCGCGAGCACCGTTGCAGTGGTGGTGCCGTCGCCGGCCTCATCCGAGGTGTTGGAAGCGACTTCCTTCACCATCTGCGCGCCCATGTTCTCAAATTTGTCTTTGAGCTCGATTTCCTTGGCGACCGAAACGCCGTCCTTGGTAATCGTCGGAGCGCCGAAGCTCTTCTCGAGCACTGCATTGCGGCCCTTGGGGCCCAGCGTCGCCTTGACGGCGTTTGCCAGGATGTTGACGCCACGGAACATGCGTGTCCGGGCATCGTCACTAAAACGTACTTCTTTGGCTGCCATTGCTGCATTCCTCCGGAATTACTTGCCTTCGATGACGGCCATGACGTCTTCTTCGCGCATGACCACGAGGTCTTCGCCTTCGACTTTCACTTCCGTGCCGCTGTATTTACCGAACAGGATCTTGTCGCCGACTTTGACGTCGAGCGGACGGACCTGCCCGTCTTCGAGAATCTTTCCTTTGCCGACCGCGACGATCTTGCCCTGGACGGGCTTCTCAGCCGCGGTGTCCGGAATCACGATGCCGCCAGGTGACGTGCGCTCTTCTTCCAAGCGCTTGACGATCACACGGTCATGAAGAGGACGAATCTTCATGGATGCCACTCCTTATATACTTGCGATGGGTTGATTGACTTAAGGCGCGTCCGGCGTGCCGGCTGCCACCCTCGAGGGTGTTAGCACTCTCCCTCGTTGGCTGCTAATGATAGGGACTGAAGCTGGAATATCAAGCCCTTCGGGCACCTCGATTTTTGGAGAGCGCAAGCCGGTGGGAAGTCGACGGAATCTAAGTGATTGAAATTGTTAATTCTTTGATACCGTCAGGAACTGTGGGCTGCGGCGAGTCAAAGCCGCGTCAACTCTGAGAGGATGGGCACCTCCGTGGTCGAGCATAGTCGAAGGCACATGGCTGCTTTTACGTGGACGGCACCGCGTTCGCTGTCGGCGCTCGCCGCCCTGATGGTGTTCGCCGCGCTCGCCTCAGGTCAACCGGCCCGTGGCGCAGCCAGCAGCACCAGCGATCTGGATGCGGTGCTCGATCAGTCGCATCAGAACGCCAACAACGAGGAGTTCCTGCCGCCCGAGAAGGCCTTTCACCTGACGGCCAGCGCACTGGGCAACGATAAGGTGCAGCTCGATTGGGTCATAGCGACTGGCTACTATTTATATCGTGATCGAATCAAGATCGCAGACGATACCGGCCAGATCGGATCCGTTCAGTTCCCAGAAGGTCAGATCAAGCAGGACGAATACTTCGGTAAACAGGTGGTCTACCACCAGGAACTCAAAGTCGCCGTTCCGCTGCTCAAGCCGGCGAACGGCGCCGTCTCGCTGCCGCTGCACGTGACCTATCAGGGCTGCGCCGAGGCGGGGCTGTGCTATCCGCCCATCACGCAGGCACTCAACATTGCATTCCCGGCCACCAGCGGCAGTGCCGGTGACGGCGGCGCGGCCGCCGGCGGCGCATCCCCATCCGGCGGTACGCGGGGCTATGTGTCGGAGCAGGACCGCTGGGCGGCCATGCTACAGACCGGCTCGCTGTTCACGGTGCTGCTCGAGTTCTTCGGCGCTGGCCTGCTGCTGGCCTTTACGCCCTGCGTGCTGCCGATGGTGCCGATCCTGTCCGGCCTCATCGTCGGCCACGGCGGCCATGTGAAGACCCGCCGCGCCTTTCTGCTATCGCTGACTTACGTGCTCGGCATGTCACTGACGTACACGATCACGGGCGTCGCATTCGCCGCGGCGGGCAAGCAGGTGCAGGCGGCATTTCAGCAGCCCTGGATCATTGTGCTGTTCGCGGCGCTGTTCGTGGCGATGGCGCTGTCGATGTTTGGCCTGTTCACGTTGCAGATGCCCACCTTCATCCAGACCCGCGTCGCGGACGTCAGCAATCGCCAGCGCGCCGGCAACTTCGGCGGCGTGGCAGTCATGGGTGCCCTGTCGGCGCTGATCGTCACCACCTGTGTCGGTCCGGTGCTGGTCGCTGCGCTGATCGTCATCGGCCAGACCGGTGATATGGTCCGCGGCGGCGCAGCGCTGTTCGCGATGAGTCTGGGCATGGGCGCGCCGCTGCTCGTGATCGGCAGTTCCGCCGGCCGCTGGATGCCGCGCGCTGGCGCCTGGATGGACGGCGTCAAGCGGCTCTTTGGCGCGCTGATGCTCGCGATGGCCGCGTGGATGGTGGCGCGCATCGTGCCCGACCGCGTCGCCTTGGTGGCGTGGGCGGTGCCCGTGATCGCGGCCGCGGTCGTGCTTTGGACCTTTCACACCGGCAAGTGGCTCACGCGCAGCGCGGCCGCGCTCGCCGCCGTGTATGGCGTGCTGCTGCTGCTCGGAGCCGCACGGGGTGCCGACGATCCGCTGCATCCACTGATGCACAGTGCGGCAGTCAACTCGCTGCCGTTTCACTCGATCAGCACCGTCGCCGATCTTCGCCGCGAGGTAGCGGCAGCCGCGGCGGCGCACCAGGCGGTCATGCTCGACATCGATGCCGACTGGTGCACCTCCTGCAAGGAAATGCAGCGCTACACCTTTTCCGATCCCGAGGTGAAAAACGCACTGCAGCCCGTGCGGCTGCTGCGCGCGAACGTCACCGCCAACAACGCCGATGATCAGGCACTGCTGCACGAATTTCAGATCTACGGGCCGCCGACCATTGCCTTCTATGATGCCGGCGGGCACGAACAGCAGCGCTATCGCGTCGTCGGCTTCATGCCTGCCGCGCGCTTCGCGGCGTTGTTGCGCCAGGCACTGACGACGACCGGCTAGAGCGGCCGCGATTGAATCGTCTGCAATGTGTGCTGGGCATCGCCCTGGTTGTCGGCGGTGGGCTCACGGCCGGCTTTCTCTCCTATCGTCTCCAATCCGGACGGGCGTCGCCACCAGCGCTCGCCACGCCGCCAGAGCCGGACGCCGACTCCACCGCGGCGGCCGATGTTCCCGCGCCTTTACCCGTGCCCAGTGTCGTACCGGACCTCACCTTCCCCAACCTCAAGGGTATTCCGACCTCGCTGCGCGCCTTCGCCGGAGCGCCGCTGATCATCAATTTCTGGGCCACGTGGTGCGCGCCCTGCAGGAAGGAAATTCCCCTGCTGCGCGATCTGCGGCAACGCTATCGCGGCCAGCACCTCGAAGTGGTCGGCATCGCACTGGACTTTTATACTGCAGTGCAGCAATACCTGCAGAAGACGCCGATCGACTATCCCGTCCTGATCGGTGAGCAGGGAGGCTTCACAGCAACACAGCAGTTCGGCGTCCAGGCCGTGCTGCCCTTCTCGGTGTTTGCCGATTCCCACAGCCGTATCGTCGCGGTCAAGGTTGGCGAGTTACATCGCGAGGAGGCGGATTTCATCCTCTCGGAAATCGGGTCGCTGGACCTGGGCCAGGTGGGGATGGACGAGGCACGGGAAGCCATTGAAGGTCACCTCAGGCAGCTGGCGGTAGAGCGGGCGAAGTCGCAACAGAGCACTAACTAAGGCGATTTTGGTTTTGGCACGATCCACGCAGGATCCCGCCAGTTTGACCAAAAATTAGGCAAATCGACGCAATTTAGGTACATTCTCGTCCCGGATCACGGGGGAGAATCTGCCACAGCCGTTCTCCATAACTAGAATTTAATCTTAAAACCCGCGCAGGGTGCGCATACGGTTCTGAACGCCGCCGGAGTGATCTTGTATGGATATTCGGAAAATAAAAAAGATGATCGAGTTGCTCGAGGAATCGGGCATCGCCGAAATTGAAATCAAGGAAGGTGAAGAGACGTTGCGCATCGCGCGGTCGATGCCCAATCAGATGCCCGTATACGCGCACATGCCTCTGCCGGCGGTTGCCGTGGCACCCAGCCCCGTGCAGCAGGTGCCGGCACCCGCCGCGGCAGCGCCTGGGCCGCTGCGGGCAGGCGTCGGTGAACACATCGTCACGGCACCGATGGTGGGCACTTATTACTCCGCTCAGTCCCCCGGTGCCAAGAACTTCGTCGAGATCGGCGATGAAGTGGAGATCGGCCAGGTCATGTGCATCATCGAGGCCATGAAGATGATGAACCAGATCGAAGCGGAGAAGGCCGGAACCGTACAGGCGATCCTGGTGAAGAACGGCGAGCCGGTGGAATTCGGCCAGCCATTGTTCATCATCCAATAGCGGTGCCGATGCTGGAAAAAATCGTCATCGCCAACCGCGGTGAAATCGCGCTGCGCATCCTGCGAGCGTGCCGCGAGCTTGGCATCAAGACCGTCGCAGTGCACTCCACCGCCGACTCGAGCCTCAAGCACGTCCTGCTGGCCGACGAATCGGTGTGCATCGGACCGGCCTCCTCGGCGCAGAGCTACCTGAATATGCCGGCCATCATCAGCGCCGCGGAAGTCACCGATTCGGTGGCCATCCATCCGGGCTACGGCTTCCTGTCGGAGAACGCCGATTTCGCCGAGCGGGTCGAAAAGAGCGGCTTCATTTTCATCGGCCCCAAAGCCGAGACCATCCGCCTCATGGGCGACAAGGTCTCGGCCATCAGCGTCATGCGCGGGCAGAAGGTGCCCTGCGTTCCGGGCTCCGATGGCGCGCTGAGCGACCGGTCGGAGGACAACCTGCGCATCGCGCGCGATATCGGCTACCCGGTCATCATCAAGGCCTCCGGCGGCGGCGGTGGGCGCGGAATGCGCGTGGTGCATTCCGAAGGCGCGCTGCTGAGTTCGATTGCCGTTACCAAATCCGAGGCTCTGGCCGCGTTCGGCAACGACGCGGTCTACATGGAAAAATTCCTGGAGCGCCCGCGGCATATCGAGTTCCAGATCCTCGGCGATCACTACGGCAACGTCATCAGCCTGGGGGAGCGTGACTGCTCGATGCAGCGCCGCCACCAGAAAGTCATCGAGGAGGCGCCCGCGCCAGGCATCACGGCCAAGCAACGACGCCAGATGGGCGAGCGCTGCGTGGAGGCCTGCCGCGCGGTCGGCTATCGTGGCGCCGGCACGATGGAATTTCTCTACCAGGATGGCGAGTTCTACTTCATCGAAATGAACACCCGCATCCAGGTCGAACATCCGGTCACGGAGCTGATTACCGGCATCGATCTGGTCAAGGCACAGCTGACGATCGCGGCCGGCGAAAAACTACCCTACACGCAGGCCGACGTGCAGATTCGCGGCCATGCCATCGAATGCCGCATCAACGCCGAGGATGCACGCACCTTCATGCCCTCCCCCGGCCCGATCAAGCTCTGGCACCCGCCAGGCGGTCCGGGCATCCGCGTCGACAGTCACGTCTATTCAGGCTACAGCGTCCCACCGCACTACGATTCGCTGATCGGCAAACTGATTGCGCACGGTGACACGCGCGACACGGCAATCGCGCGCATGCGCAATGCGCTGGCCGAGCTGGTCGTCGAGGGCATCAAAACCAACACGGCCCTGCACCAGGAAATCCTGGCCCACGCGGCCTTTCAGGGCGGGGGTCTGGACATTCACTATCTCGAGCGTCGCCTCGGCCTCAAGTGAGCTACCTGGCGCTGAGTTTCGAGGTCGGTTCCATCGACCCCGATCAGGCCGAGAGCACCTGCTTCGATATTGGCGCGCTGAGCGTGACCTTCAGCGATGAGCGCGACGATGCGGTGCTCGAGCCACTGCCGGGCGAGGTACGCCTGTGGCCGCACACGCGCCTGACCGCATTGTTCGCGGCCGAAAAAGCCGATGCCGGCCTCATCGTCAGACTCGCGAGGGCATTGCAGCTGCCACTTGAGCTGGTGCAGGCACAGAGCCTGGCCGATCGAGCCTGGGAGCGCGAATGGCTGCGCGATTTTCACGCCATGCGCTTCGGGCGGCGGCTGTGGGTGTCGCCGCGGCACGAGACGGTCCATGCAGCCGATGGCGTCATCGTGCGTCTCGACCCCGGTCTCGCCTTCGGCACCGGCACGCACGTCTCCACGGCGCTGTGCCTGACGTGGTTGGACGGCACACAGTTGCGCGGCCTTGACGTCATCGACTACGGCTGTGGCTCGGGCGTGCTCGGCATCGCCGCCCTCAAGCTCGGCGCGCGCTGCGTCCACGCCTTCGACCTGGACCCGCAGGCGCTGCTGGCCACGCGTGAGAACGCGACCGACAATGACGTTGCGGCGGGCCTGCGGATCTGCGAGGCCGCGCAGCAGTTGCCGCGGGAGTGCGATGTGATGGTGGCGAACATCTTAAGCGAGACCCTGATCGCCCTGGCGCCGGCGCTGGCGGCGCGGGTCGCCTCCGGCGGCTCGGTCCTGCTGGCCGGCATCCTCGCCGCGCAGGAGCCCGAAGTGGCAGCGTGCTACTCCCCGTGGTTTGATATGGAACGCTTTGGCGCACGCGATGGCTGGGTCGCGCTGCAGGGCCGGCGACATTGAGGTTGGCCATGATGATCGGCGCCTGATCCATGTTCACCGTATGCCCAAAATGCATGCTGACGCTGGCCGTCACCGCCAATGACCTGCGCATGGGGCAGGGCTACGTGCGGTGCGGTCGCTGCGCCAATGTATTCAATGCCCTGCTGGCTCTGAGCGAAGAGCCCACGGAGGAAGCCGGGGCATCCCTGGACCCGACACCCGCCGACCGCGCAACTTCCTCGCAGATCGCCAGGGCGCTGCGCGAGACCCCGGAGGAGTCGCTGGCCGCGCCGACCCAGGCGCCTGCAAATGCGGAAGCGGCCGCAGGTCCGCCCATGCACCTGCCCACCGAGCAGTCGAGCGATGGCGCCATCGAAAATGAGTCTAATTTCGCCGACGGCACCGGCACCTTCGAGACCATCGTGCTTGAGGGCGAGGCCATCACGCAGACCGAGGAGTACGTCCCGGAAGAATCAGTCGATAACGAGATCGCGGCGCTGACACATCGCCTGGCGCTGTCCTCGCACCAGCTGCCCGATATCGAAGGCGGCGAGGACGCTGTCATCGACGAGGCCGCGGCAGAAGACACGGCGGAGCAAACAGCGGACGAAACAGCGAACGAAACCCCGAAGGATCCGGCGAGCGATGAGGATCCCGGGGGACTGGGGCTACGGGTGGGGCGTGCTGCGACAGCTCGCCCGCGCTGGACATGGATCGCCGGCAGCATCACGCTGCTGCTGTTACTGGCATTGCAGGCGATCAACCACTGGCGCGATGCCCTGGCCTCATCGCCACCGTGGAGCGCCACGATCAGTCGCGCCTATGGCGCGATCGGCGTGCCGCTCGATCCTCATTGGGACCTGGGTGCCTACGAGGTGCGGCAACAGGGTGCCGTTGCCGACCCGGCCGACAACCAGCTCATCCGGGTGCGTGTGAGTCTCGCCAATCACGCCGCGCGCGCCCAGCCCATGCCATTGCTGCGCCTTACATTGCTCGATCGCTATGGCAAGCGCATTGCGGCCAGCGACCTTAACCCCGCTCAGTACTGGCCGGCGGGCGTGCCGCCGCCGGCTTACCTGGGTCATGACGAGCGCGTCGACAGCGAGATCGCGGTGCGCGACCCGAGCGCCGCCAGTGCCAGCTTCGAGCTCGATGTCTGCCTGCACGGCCGCGGTGATGCGCTGCATTGCGCGGCAGACCTGCCGCCGACTCCGGCCCTCGCCGGCACTGCTCGTCAGTAAGCTCATGCGCATCGCGCACTACGCTCTGCCCTCGCGCGCGCTGCTCGCGCCCATGGCGGGCGTGACCGACCGGCCCTTCCGACAACTGTGTCGCCGCTTCGGCGCAGGTCTCGCGCCGGCCGAAATGCTCATCGCAGACCAGCGTCTCTGGGGCAGCGATAAGTCGCGACGACGCATGGACCACGAAGGCGAGCCCGAGCCGCGTGTGGTGCAACTCGTGGGCTCCGATCCGGCCGAGCTCGCCGGCGCCGCTCGCGTCAACGTCGATCTCGGCGCACAGATCATCGACATCAACATGGGATGTCCGGCCAAAAAAGTATGTCAGCGCGAGGCAGGCTCCGCGCTGCTGGCTGATGAAGCGCTGGTCGAGCGCATTCTCACGGCGGTCGTGCGCGCGGTGTCGGTGCCCGTGACGCTCAAGATCCGGACCGGCACGACTCATTCCAACCGCAACGCGCCGCGCATCGCGGGGATCGCTGCAGGCTGCGGTATTGCCGCGCTGAGCATTCACGGCCGCACACGTGCGGATTTTTTTCGCGGCGCCGCGGAATACGACACGATTCGACAGACGCGCGATGCGCTCGACATCCCGCTCATAGCGAATGGCGATATCGATTCGCCGCAGAAAGCTCGCGCGGTACTTGATTTCACCGGCGCAGAAGGAGTAATGCTCGGTCGCGCGGCGCAGGGCGCACCATGGATCTTTCGCGATGTCAATGCGCTGCTGGGCAATCAATTCGCCGCGCCGCTCTTGCGCACGTTCAAGACAGGGATCATTCTTCAACACCTCGAATCCCTGTACGAGTTTTATGGTGAGCACACAGGGGTACGAATGGCGCGTAAGCATCTCGGCTGGTACTGCCGTCAACTTTCCGAAGCGATCGCACTGCGGCCGATGCTGATGGCCGCTGAAGATTCCGCTTCGCAGTTTGCGGCGGCCAAGCACTGCTTCGAGCGTTGGGCGGAACTCGAAGCGGCGTAAGACTTCGAGCGCTGGGTGCGGACTTAGTGAATGCAAGCAGGCAGGACATGATCAGAGCCAATGGGTCCAAGACCAATGGTCGGGAGCTGCCGCTGCGCAGCCACACGGAACGGGCATTGAACGATTATTTCGCCAGCCTGAACGGTCATCGTCCGGCGCGGCTCTATAACATGGTCCTGCGCGAAGTCGAGGAGCCGCTGTTCCGCGCGGTGCTCGACTACGCGGCCGGCAATCAGAGCCGGGCGGCCGTCATCCTCGGCATCAATCGCGGCACACTGCGCAAGAAGCTGCGAGAGCTCGGCCTGGCGGAATAGCCGAACACATGCCAATCCGGCGCGCGCTGCTGTCGGTTTCGGACAAAAGCGGGCTCGCACCCTTCGCCATGGAGCTGCATCGACGCGGTGTCGAGCTGTTGTCCACCGGCGGCACGGCGCGCCTGCTGGCCGGGGAAGGTCTGCCGGTGCGCGAGGTCTCCGACTACACGGGTTTTCCCGAACTCATGGATGGACGCCTCAAGACGCTGCATCCACGCGTACATGGCGGATTGCTGGGCCGGCGCGGCACCGACGAGGGCGTCATGCGGCAGCACGGGATCGATAGCATCGACCTGCTGGTGGTGAACCTCTACCCCTTCGCCCAGACCATCGCGAAACCCGATTGCACCTACGCCGAGGCCATCGAGAATATCGACATCGGTGGGCCGGCGATGCTGCGCGCCGCGGCCAAGAATCATGCCGATGTCACGGTGCTCGTCGACCCGGACGACTACGCAGGGGTGCTGGCGGAGATCAATGCCGCGGGGGGCACCTCCATCGACACGCGCTCGTGGCTCGCGGCCAAGGCATTCGCACACACGGCGCGCTACGACACGATCGTCGCCAGCTACCTGCAGCAGCGGCAGGACTTTGCCGATGAGCCGTTTCCCGAAGTGCTGGCGCTGTACTTCGAACGCGCGCAGGCGCTGCGCTATGGCGAGAATCCGCATCAGCGCGCGGCGTTCTACCGCCGCCCCGATGCGCACGGCGGCTCGGTTGGCACCGCCCGGGTCCTGCAGGGCAAGGAGCTGTCATTCAACAACATCGCCGATGCGGATACGGCCATTGAATGTGTCCGCTCTTTCGCGGCGCCAGCCTGCGTGATCGTCAAGCACGCCAACCCCTGCGGTGTATCCGTCGCTGAAGATCTGCTCGAAGCTTACCGCCGCGCGTACCGCACCGATCCCACTTCTGCCTTCGGCGGCATCATCGCCTTCAACCGCGAGCTCGACGCGGCGACCGTGCAGACTATCCTCGCGACGCAGTTCGCAGAAGTGATCGCCGCACCACGCCTGACGCCGCAGGCGCTCGCCGCCTGTAGCGCCAAAGCCAACGTACGGGTACTCGAGACGGGCGATCTGCACGCCGATGTCGATGAGCTGCGCGAAGAGCTCGAACTGCGCAGCGTGACCGGAGGACTGCTGGTGCAGCAACGCGACATCGCTCACCTCGCGCCCGGGGATCTGAAGATCGTCAGCCGTCGCAAGCCCGATGCGCGGGAGCTCGAGGACCTGCTGTTCGCCTGGGGCGTGGCGCAATTCGTCAAATCCAACGCCATCGTGTTTGCGCGCGACGGCGCCACGGTCGGGGTCGGCGCCGGGCAGATGAGTCGCGTCTGGTCCACACGCGTCGCCGCCATGAAGGCGGCGGACGAAAAGCTCGAAGTCCGCGGCGCCGTCATGGCTTCGGATGCATTCTTTCCGTTCCGCGACGGCATCGACGTGGCTGCCTCCTACGGCGTGGCGGCGGTCATCCACCCCGGTGGCTCGCTGCGCGACCAGGAAGTCATTGACGCGGCCGACGAGCACAACATGGCCATGGCGCTGACGGGCGTGCGCCATTTCCGTCACTAGTCATGAAAGTGCTGATCGTCGGCGGAGGCGGCCGCGAGCATGCGCTGGCCTGGAGCTGCGCCCGATCCGCCCGCGTCAGCGAGGTCATCGTCGCGCCTGGTAACGCCGGTACCGCCGCCGAGCCGCGGGTGCGCAACGTACCGATCGCGACCGCAGACATCGCCGGGATGGTCGATCTGGCACGCCGAGAGTCGGTGCGGCTGACCATCATCGGCCCGGAAGCGCCGCTGGTAGCCGGCATCGTCGATGCGTTCCAGGCAGCAGGGCTCGCGTGCTTTGGACCGACCAGGCAGGCCGCGCGGCTCGAGGGTTCCAAGGCATTCGCCAAGGAGTTCCTGCAGCGACACGCGGTGCCGACGGCGGCGTACCGGACCTTCACGCGCGCCAACTACGATCCGGCGTGGCTGCGCGCCCAACGGGCCCCCATCGTCATCAAGGCCAGCGGTCTGGCGTCGGGCAAGGGCGTGGTGGTCGCCGAGACACTGGACCAGGCCGACACCGCGGCACAAGAGATGTTGGCGGGGCGTTTCGGCGATGCCGGAGATCAGATCGTCATCGAGGAATTCCTGCAGGGCGAGGAAGCGAGCTTCATCGTCATGGCGGACGGGGAGCACGTCGTGACGCTTGCAAGCGCACAGGATCACAAGCGGCTCGAAGAAGCCGACCGGGGTCCCAATACCGGGGGGATGGGCGCCTACTCGCCCGCCCCGGTGGTGACGCCCGCCGTGCACGAGCGTGTGATGCGGGAGGTCATCGCCCCAACTGTGCGCGGGCTCGCGGCCGACGGCTCGCCCTTCACGGGTTTTCTCTACGCGGGACTCATGATCGATGCCACCGGCGCACCGCGGGTGATTGAATTCAACTGCCGGCTCGGTGATCCGGAAACACAACCCATACTGATGCGCCTGCGTTCGGACATCACGCTGTTGTGCGAGGCGGCACTGGCACGCAAGCTCGATACCGTGACGCCGCAGTGGGATCCACGCGCCGCGCTCGGCGTGGTCCTGGCCGCAGCGGGCTATCCCGAGTCGGTTCGCACAGGGGATGCCATCGAAGGTCTTGAGGCCGCCGCACAGCTGCCGGGCAAACTGTTCCACGCCGGCACTCGCCGCGAGCAGGATCGCATCGTCACCAGCGGCGGACGCGTGTTGTGCGCAGTCGGCCTGGGGCACTCGGTGCGCGATGCGCAGCGGGAAGCCTATGCACTGATCGAGCCGATCGAATTTCGCGGCATGCAATGGCGCCGCGATATCGGCTATCGCGCCATCGAGCGGGAGCGTGGTTGCGGGCCCGATCTTGACTGAGGCAGATTCGTCGCCCGCGCACGTCTCATTTGCCGCACTTCAGCATCGCGGCTACCGCTTCTTCTTCATGGGCACGGCCACGGCGATGCTCGCCGACAACATCGAGCACGTCATCAGTTACTGGGTGCTGTTCCAGCGATTCCACTCCCCGGCACTGGCCGGCTTTGCGGTGATTTCACACTGGGTGCCGTATCTGCTGTTTTCGGGTTACAGCGGCGCACTGGCCGATCGCTTCGACCCACGCCGCATGATCCAGCTCGGAATGCTGCTGTTCATGCTCGTCTCGATGAGCTGGGGCGTGCTGATACTGAGCGGCACGCTGCAGACCTGGCATGCGGTGGTGCTGCTGACGCTGCACGGCTTCGCCGGAGTGCTCTGGACGCCGCCCGCGCAGCTGCTGATCTACGACATCGTGCCACTGAATCAGCTGCAAAGCGCAGTCCGGCTGGGTGCGACCGCGCGCTACGTGGGTACCTTGCTGGGGCCGGCGGTCGGCAGCGCTCTGATGCTGCTGCTCGGCCCGGCGCTCGGCATTTTCCTCAATGCGCTGATCTACCTGCCGATGCTGATCTGGCTCTGGAAGGCGCCCTACGGACCGCGATTTCGCCGGCCATCCGTCGCCGAGCAGCCCCCGGAGGCTCGAGCAGCGGTGCGCGGCCTCGGCGATGCGCTCTCGACGCTGCGGCATATCCGCGACAATCGCGTGATCCTGCTGATGACCTTGCTGGCAGGTGCGGCGTCTTTCTTCGTTGGCACGGCTTACCAGGCACAAATGCCGGGATTCGCCATCGATGTGGGGCATGGCAACCCGGGCCTGTTCTATTTTGCGCTGGCGGCAGCCGATGCCGGCGGCGCCCTGTTCGGCGCCATCGTGCTCGAAAGCCGCGGTCTGCTGCAGGCGCGCAGCACCACGGCGCTGGTACTGGCGATGCTCTGGTGCTGTGCGCTGGCCACCTTTGCGCTTTCACGCCATTACGCGCTGTCGCTGGCGGCACTGTTCTGTGCCGGATTCCTCGAGCTCGCCTTTCAGGCCATGGCACAGGCGCTGGTACAGATGAGTGCGCCCATCCCATTGCGCGGCCGCATCATCGGCGTCTATACGATGTCCAGCCTGGGACTGCGATTCTTCAGTGGCGTGACGGTCGGGCTGCTTGGGGAAGTAGTGGGAATCCACGCCTCCTTAGGCCTGGCGGCGGCGGCCCTGTTCGTGGTCGTGGCCGCGCTGTGGATCAGTAACTCACGCGCAGGAACAGCTGCGGCCCATTGATCCGCAACTGCAAGATGCCGGAAGGGTCCTGATTGCGAATGGTCACCTGCGCCTGCGAGTAGTCATAGGCGACGCCGACCGCAAAGCTGCGCCGCCACCGGTATTGCACATCGGCGTGATAATCCTCGAGCTCTCCGGAAAAATCATGCACGGTGAGGTGCATGTAGTTGGCGCGCGCGTTGAACGACCAGCGCCTGGCAATCAAATAGGTGCCGTCGAGAGCCACCGTCGCAAAGGGTCCGGCCTGATTGTAATCAACCCGCAGCGGCGTCCCGGGTTCCTGCGCCGTGGCCTCGGCCTCAAGCAAATGCGCACCCAAACCTGCACCGAGTTCGTAGCGGTCGCCGCGCAGAAACGAATAGGTGTAGGTCAGGTCCATCTGCCGCCAATTGATGCTCGACTGCAGCGGCCGGCCGGCCTGAAAGGCCTGATCGCCGTAGAGAATCGTGGTGTCCGGCACGGACGAACCGTTGCGCCGAAGATCGAAGAAGTTGACGCGCAGTCGATGGCGAGGGCGGAGCCGGAACATGAGTTCGAAGCGCGGCTGGTAGGCCTGGTTGCTGAGGCCCAGATCCTGCTCGGCCGACAGTGGCGTTCCAATGAGGCCCGCGCCGCTGTCGAACTGGCCGAAGGTGCTGACGTGACCCCAGAAGAACAGCGCCTCAAGGGCCAGGTGATCGGTAATCGGGCTCGGATCCGCCGGCAATGCCGGCGGTGGGGAGTCGTCGCTGACGACAAGCGAGGCCGGAGGAATGGTCGCGGCATGGACCGCCAATGCTGCAGCGAGCAGCGGTGGCGCGAGCAGCAATGCACGATGGCCTGCGCGAGGCATTATGTCGGTCTCTCAAGAGCAGCGGCTTCGCCCGCATTGAGACGACATGATCACCCAAGCGCAGGCGCTGTGCCACCGTCGCGGCGGGGCGAGAGCTCAAACAGAGAACTGAATCTCGTTCCCGAAAGAGCCCGCGCGGCAATCAGCGCTTCATGGCCTCGAAAAATTCCGAGTTCGCCTTGGTGTCCTTCATTTTATCGAGCAGGAACTCAATGGCAGCCAGCTCATCCATCGGGTGCAGCAGCTTGCGCAGGATCCACATCTTCGCCAGTTCGCCCGGATCGGTGATCAGCTCTTCCTTGCGAGTACCCGAGCGGTTGATGTTCACGGCGGGGAATACGCGCTTCTCGGCGATACGGCGGTCCAGATGGATTTCGCTGTTGCCGGTGCCCTTGAATTCCTCGTAGATGACATCGTCCATTTTCGAGCCGGTATCGATCAGTGCGGTGGCGAGTATCGTCAGGCTGCCGCCTTCCTCGATGTTGCGCGCGGCGCCGAAGAATCGCTTCGGACGCTGCAATGCGTTGGCATCGACGCCGCCCGTGAGCACCTTGCCCGATGAGGGCACGACGGTGTTGTAGGCACGTGCCAGGCGCGTGATCGAGTCGAGCAGGATCACGACATCCTTCTTGTGCTCGACCAGCCGCTTGGCCTTCTCGATGACCATCTCGGCGACCTGCACATGGCGTGCGGCCGGCTCGTCGAAGGTGCTCGAGACCACTTCGCCCTTGACGGTGCGCTGCATCTCGGTGACCTCTTCCGGCCGTTCGTCGATGAGCAGCACGATCAGGATCACCTCCGGGTGATTCCAGCTGATCGAGGTCGCGATGTTCTGCAGCAGCATGGTCTTGCCGGCCTTTGGCGGCGAGACGATCAGGCCGCGCTGGCCCTTGCCGATGGGCGCCACCAGGTCGATGGTGCGCGCGGTCAGATCCTCGGTGCTGCCGTTGCCGCGCTCGAGCTTCAGGCGCTTGGTCGGATGAAACGGCGTCAGGTTTTCGAACAGGACCTTATTGCGAGAGCTGTCGGGCGAGTCGTAGTTGATCTCGCCGACCTTGAGCAGGGCGAAATAGCGCTCGCCGTCCTTCGGCGGACGAATCAATCCGGAAATCGTATCGCCGGTGCGCAGATTGAAGCGCCGGATCTGGCTTGGCGAGACGTAGATATCGTCCGGGCCGGCCAGGTAGGAACCGTCGGCCGAGCGCAGGAACCCGAAGCCGTCCTGCAGGATCTCGAGCACACCATCGCCGTAGATGTCCTCCCCGTTGCGCGCATGCGCCTTGAGGATGGAGAAAATGATGTCCTGCTTGCGCGAACGTGCGACGTTTTCCAGGCCCATCGAGTCGGCCATCTTCACCAGTTCGTGAATCGGCTTGGCCTTCAGCTCGGTCAGGTTCATCGACTTGCGCGATGCCGCAAGCTCCGCCGGACTGATGACCTCGGCATCATCCTCGCCGATCGGCTCCAGCTCCATTACGTCGTCTGGACGGCCATTGCCGCGATTGCCGTCGCGGTTGCCATGGCGCGGGCCCTTATTATTATTGTTGTTATTGTTGTTCTGCGGCCGATTGCGGCCCTGATTACCGAGGTAGCCTCTCACAGGTGTTGATCCAGAAATGTTGCGAGTTGGGATTTGGATAGCGCCCCGACTTTCTGCGCTTCGACCGAGCCGTTCTTGAACAGGATCAGCGTCGGGATGCCGCGGATGCCGAACTTCGGCGGGGTCTGCGGATTCTCGTCGATATTGAGTTTCGCGATACGCAGGCGGTCTTTGTACTCCGATGCGATCTCGTCCAGGATTGGCGCGATCATCTTGCAGGGACCGCACCATTCGGCCCAGAAATCCAGCAATACGGGCTTTTCAGCCTTGAGGACGTCCTGATCAAAGCTGGCGTCCGAGGTGTGCACAATGTGCTCGTTACTCACGCAGTTGAGCCTCCTGTTGAGGGGAGAAAACCTTGTATTTTGGGGCAGAAAACGAAATTACGAGATGGGATAAGAGTATTGACCCGACTGAATATCTTGGCAGCGGTGCCCACACCGAGCCCCGAAAAAGCCGTCTAACGGTTACACTAGCTTAAGGATGGTACGTTAGAGGGCTGAAGCGGCTGCTGACAGAACGACCGCCGATGCCGATATTTTTGCCCTTTCCGGGGCGCTTTGCAAGTCTTACGGCGCGCATGAGTCAATGATCGCCTTGTCGCCGTTTGAGGACATCAAGAAACCTAGTAATGAGCGATGAACATCTCAGTTCCCTGACCTTCCAATCCCTGCCTCTGGCAGGCTCGCTGATGCAGGGCATCGTGGATGCCGGATTTGTCTTCTGTACGCCGATCCAGGCACAAACCCTGCCGATAGCGCTGCAGGGGCGCGATGTGGCCGGCCAGGCGCAGACCGGCACGGGCAAGACCGCGGCTTTCCTGGTGGCGTTGTTTCAGGGCCTGCTGACCAGGCCGCCGCCGCCGGGAAGACACGCAACCTCGGTCCGCGCGCTGGTGGTGGCACCGACTCGCGAACTCGCGGTACAGATTCACAAGGACGCGGCGGTACTCGGAAAGCACACCGGGCTCAAGCTCGCCGTGGTATTTGGCGGCACCGATTACGAGAAACAGCGCCAGATCGTCTCCGAAGGCGTCGACGTGCTGATCGGCACACCGGGCCGCATCATCGACTATTTCAAGCAACACGTGTTCGATTTGCGCCACGCGCAGGTGCTGGTGCTCGATGAAGCCGATCGCATGTTCGATCTGGGGTTCATCGCCGACATCCGCTTCATCCTGCGCCGCCTGCCGCGGCCCGAGCAGCGCCAATCCATGCTCTTTTCGGCAACGCTATCCCAGCGTGTGCTCGAGCTGGCCTACGAGCACATGAACAATCCGGAGCTGGTGCGCATCGAGCCGGACAAGGTCACGATCGATCGAATCCGGCAGGTGATCTACTTCCCGGCCATGGAGGAGAAGATCCCGCTGCTGATCGGACTGCTGCGCGAGACCGAGGCGCATCGCACGATGGTATTCGTCAACACCCGCCGCATGGCAGAGCGTCTCGAGGCTTCATTGCGCGCCAACGGCTTTGCCGCCCAGGCGCTTTCGGGCGATGTGCCGCAGAATAAGCGGCTGCGGTTCCTGCGACAGTTTCACGAAGGTGAGCTGGCGGTGCTGATCGCCACCGACGTGGCCTCGCGCGGGCTGCACATTCCCGATGTCAGCCACATTTTCAATTTCGATTTGCCGCAGGACGCGCCAGACTACGTCCACCGCATCGGCCGCACGGCGCGAGCCGGCGCGGACGGCGATGCCATCAGTTTCGGCTGCGAGGAGTACGCCATCTCGCTGCCGGACATCGAGGAATACATCGGCCGCAAGATTCCGGTGGCGTCCGTGGATCCAGCCCTGCTGCCAAAGATCGAACCGGCCCCGCCGATGGAAGAATCCGAGCATCGACCGGCCTTCCGCGGCGGCAAACCGGGCGGCCCAAGGGGCGGTCATCGCAGTGGCCGGCCCGGCGGCAGTCCCGGAGGCGCACGCGGCCATAGCCGGCGCGGTGGTTCGCAGCGATCAGGGCGGTAGGAGCTCGGCTACCGAGTCGACCGAGGGGAATAGCTGCTGAGTCCGCGCGATACCTGAGCTGTCGGGCTTTTGCACCGCGTAGATCAAGCCGATGCCCGCCGCGCGCGCGGCAAGCAACACGCTCAGGCTGTCATCGACGAACAGGCTGCGCGCGGGGTCGAAGGTCTCGACTTTGGCAAGTTCGCTCCAGAACCGAGGATCCTCCTTGGGCGCGCCGAATGCGTGTGAGCTAAAGCCCGCATCGAAGAAGCTGGTCACCTCCGTGCGTTCATCCTTGATCGCCAGCGTGGCCGGATGCGCGTTCGTGATCAGCACCAGCCGCTTGCGCAGCGCGCGCACACGCTGCAGGAACTCACGGGCACCGGGCAGCCAGCGGATGCCATGCGCCAGCTCCTGCTTGAGGGCACGAATATCGAGTTCGAGCTCCCGGCTCCAGAACTCGATGCAATACCAATCGAGCGTGCCTTCGCGCGCTGCGAATAGCGGCCGCAGCGCGGCCTGTGCCTGCTCGAGCGTGAGCTCGCGCCGACGTGCCCAGGCCGCCGGTACCTGCTGCCCCCAGAAATGGCTGTCGAAGGCCAGGTCCAGCAATGTGCCGTCAAGATCGAGCAATACGGTGTCGATCTGGCGCCACTGCGCGGTGCTCAGAATCGGGGCGTTCATCGTGTCGGCTATGATAGTGCGATGCGTGTGATCCCATGAATGCGAATCTGGACAGCCGGCAGCTGTCGGACTGGTTACCGACCGTCATGGATATCGCCGACGGCGCGGCCCGGGAAATCATGCGCATCTACCGCACCGCGTTCGGTGTCACGCTCAAGGACGATCGCTCGCCGCTGACCGAAGCGGATCTGGCCGCGCAGCGCATGATCGCCGCAGGGCTCGGCTCGCTGACGCCCGACATCGCGATGCTGGGCGAGGAGTCTCCGCCGCAGCAGTTCGAGCATCGCCGCGAATGGCCGCGATTATGGCTGGTCGATCCGCTCGATGGCACGCGCGAGTTCGTCAAACGCAATGGCGAATTTACCGTCAATATCGCGCTCGTGGAGCATGGTGAGCCGGTGCTCGGCGTCGTGCATGCACCGGCGCGCGAGGTCATGTACGCGGCGACGCGCGGTGCCGGCGCGTTTCGCCGCGATGCCGACGGCTCGCGCAGGGCCCTGCACGTCCAGGCCAAAGCCCCCTCCACCCTGCGCGTGCTGGGCAGCCGCTCGCATGGCGACGCGGTGCTCGATCGGCTGATCGACCGCGTGGGGAAGCACGAGCGCATCAGCGTCGGCAGCGCGTTGAAATTCGGCCTGCTGGCCGAGGGCAGCGGCGACCTGTACGTGCGGCGCGGCCCGACCTCGGAGTGGGACACGGCCGCAGGCCATGCGGTCGTGCTCGAAGCCGGGGGCTGTGTCGTGGACCTCTCGGGGGTGCCGCTGCGCTATAACGCACGTGACACGATGATCAATCCGTCATTCATGGCCTACGCCGACCGCTCGCGCGACTGGGCCGCCCTGCTGTCGGGCAATTGATCATCCGCATGTACGAACGTATCGATCTGCACACGCATAGCAACTGCTCGGATGGCGCACTATCGCCCGCTGCCCTGGTCGCAATGGCCGTGCATCGACGCGTCGAGTTGCTCGCGCTGACCGATCACGACTCGATCGGTGGCTGCGAGGCGGCCCGCGCCGCCTGCGCCGGTACCGGCATCCGCTTCGTCGCCGGTGCGGAGCTGTCGTGCCAGTGGCGCGATCGCGAGATTCACGTGGTCGGATTGGAACTCGATATCGGCGATGCCGGGCTGGCAGCCCATTTTGCGGCACAGCTTGAACGCCGCCGCGAGCGCATCCAGGCGATGACGCAACGGCTGGCACGCGCAGGACTGCCCGGAGCCGCGCTGGCGGACATGATGCTGTCGGTGGCGCTGCCGACCCGCACGCATCTGGCGCGCGCGCTGTGCGAGCTGAAGATTGCCGAAGGCGTTCAGCAGGCGTTCGATCGCTGGCTCAAACGTGGGCGGCCAGGTTATGTCGCTGCCCAATGGCCGACGCTGGAAGCGGCCTTGCAGCGCATTCGCGGGGCCGGCGGCATCCCGGTTCTGGCGCATCCGCACCGCTACCGGATGTCCCACGGCGTGCTGCGTGAGCTGGTGGCCGAGTTCAAGGCCGCTGGCGGCGAAGCCATAGAAGTCAGCCTGCCTGGCATGGCGGCGGGTGACGCCGATCGTGCGGCCTCGCTGGCGCGCCGCTTTGGACTTGCCGGCTCCGTCGGATCGGACTTTCACGAGCCTGATTTACCTTGGCGGCCGCTCGGCCGCTTCGCTAAGCTACCCGACCTGATTACACCCATTGCGGCCCGGCTCGAGCCGTAAGCGATATCAGCGGATGAGCGATCAGGAAGATAACGTCGACCGCGAGCTGTTTCGCAACATCGAGAAGCTCCGGGCGCTGCGCATCGAGCATCGCGACCTGGATGAAGTCATTTCGCGGCTCTCCATGGACATTCACATCGATGAGCTGCAGCTCAAGCGCCTCAAGAAGCGCAAGCTGGTGCTCAAGGACCAGATCCTGAAGCTCGAAAGCCAGCTGATCCCGGACCTGAACGCCTGATGCCAAACGAAAGCGCAGGCGCGCTCCAGGCGCTTCTGACGACCATCAGCAGCGGGGAGACCTGGCTGCAGGCGGCTGCGCTCGGTGCGGCGCTGCTGAGCGCGCTGCTCTCATCCCACCGGCTGGTTCTCTGGCGCCGTCAACACGCCTCATCGATGCCGGCCCGGGGCGCCCGCGCGCGCCTGACCGAGATCGGCGTCATCGAGGCGCCGGTGCTGCTGGCGCTGCTGATCCTGTTGATACTGCGCACACTGATCGCCGCGGCGGGCGGCTCGGTGCACCTGCTCGATATCGGCATGGAGATGGCGGCGACACTGGCCCTGGTGCGCTTGGGGATGTACCTGCTGCGCCTGGGCTTAGGTCCCGACTCGTGGATGCGCAAATGGGAACAGCCCCTGACGCTGATCATCTGGATCGGGATTTCCTTCCAGCTCATCGGCTGGTTCGAAGCCATCCAGAACACGCTCAACGATATCAACCTGCTGCCCGGTCGCGGACAGTTCACTCTCTGGGCCCTGCTCAAGGGACTGGTCATCATCAGTGCCTTCGTGCTGGTCACGAGCGTACTGGCGCGCGCGCTCGAGCGGCGCATCATGACGATCGAGTCGATCGCGCTGTCCACGCGCATCGGCATCAACAAATTCAGCTATTTCTTCCTGGTGGGACTGGGCGTCCTGCTGGGCATCAATGCCGCCGGCGTCGACCTGACCGCGCTCACTGTCCTGACCGGTGCGGTGGGTCTGGGCTTAGGATTCGGACTGCAGTCCATCGCCAGCAATTTCGTCAGCGGCTTCGTGCTGCTGATGGACAAGTCGATCAAACCCGGCGATGTCATCAGCTTCACGGGCATGCCAGGCACCAGCACCGAGAGCTTCGGCTGGGTACAGGCGCTGCGCGGGCGCTACGTGGTGGTGCGCGACCGCGACGGCGTCGAGACGCTCGTGCCCAACCAGAGCCTGATCACCAACCCGGTCATCAATTGGAGCTATTCGGATCGCAAGGTGCGATTGAAACTGCCGGTACGCATCAGCTACAACGACGATCCCGAACAGGCGTTGGCCATCCTGTTGCGCGCAGTGGAAGGCCATCCGCGCATCCTGCACGAGCCGGCACCGGTCTCGCGCCTGATGCAATTCTCGGATCACGGCATGGACCTGGAACTGCGTTTCTGGATCGCCGATCCGGAAGGCGGCGTCAACAACGTGCGCTCGGACGTCAATCGGCTGATCTGGCGTCTGTTCCGTGAATCGAAGATCACCATCCCCATGGCACAGCGCGAGGTCTTCATCCGGCACGAACCGCCGCCGCTATGAGTGGGGCGCATCCGATTCCTGAAGACGATCTGGAATTTGAGGTCATGCGGGCCACGGGTCCCGGCGGACAGAACGTCAACAAGGTGGCGACCGCGGTGCGCCTGCGGTTCAACCTCGCGGGCACTGCGGCGCTCCCGCCAGCGGTAAAGTCTCGACTGCGCGCACTGGCAGGACACAGGGTGACCGCCGAGGGAGCGCTCCTGATCAGCGCCCGCAATCAGCGTACCCAGGAAGGCAACCGGCGCGAAGCGCTCGCGCGGCTCGAGGATCTGATCGCGCGCGCAAGCATCGAGCCGAAGAAGCGACGCGCAACCCGACCGACCAAGGGCTCGCAGCAGCGTCGCATGGAGCACAAGACCCAGCATAAGCGTCTCAAGCAACTGCGCGGGCGCGTACGCGATGAATGAGGACGTCGGAACCGGCAGGGCTCGGCCCATGTCGGCCGAGCCCTGCCTTCGCCATTACAGCTTCGCGGCGCTGGCGCGCGCGGACGCGCGCACAGTGGTGCTGGGCAGCATGCCCGGCGCCGCCTCACTGGCGGCCACCGAGTACTACGCTCATCCTCAGAATCAGTTCTGGCCCATCATGCAGGCGATCTGTGGCGCCGGACGCGCCCTGCCCTACGCGCTACGCCTCGAACGGCTCGCAGAAGGTCGGATCGCGCTCTGGGATGTGCTGCAGTCCTGCGTGCGTCCCGGCAGTCTCGATTCGGCGATCGAGGCCTCGAGTGCCGAGCCGAACGACATCCCGGCGCTGCTGCGCTCCCATCGCGAGATTGCCTGCATCTGCTGCAATGGCGCCACGGCTCATCGCGAACTGCTGCGCCATTTCGGTCCGCTCCTGCAGCGTGACTTCGCGCGCGTCGCGATCGTGAAACTGCCATCGACGAGCCCCGCTCACGCGGGCATGCGGCTGGCGCAGAAGCTCGCCGCCTGGAAGGCGGCGCTGCAGCCACGCTCCTGATGACTAGGGATGCGTGACCTGCAGGATGCTGTGGCGGATCTGCTCGGAGAGCACGACCTGCGCATCGGCGGCCACCCGGATCAATATCTCATCGAATGCCAGCAAGCCTGATTCATTGACGCGCACCACGCCGCGCGCGCGCAGCAGGTCGATGAAGTTCTCGAACAGGCTGCGATCGAAGAATTCCGGTGAATTGAATCCATACAGCATCGTCATGCGTCGCGCCATGAGCTGGCAGCGCTCCTCGAGCGCCTGCTGCGATATCTGGCCGCTGCCCGCGCCGATCAGCAGCGCAATTGCCAGGTAGTAGCGCTCGATCGTGGCCACGGTGGTCTGCGCCAGCAGCGACAGCTGCATTGCCGCGATGGAGTCGGGGCCGGGGCGGGTCCAGCGCGGTTCATCGGCGCGGCTCTCGAGCAACCCCAATCCCGCGAGCGCCTCGAGCGTGCCCGCAACGACATCGGGCAGCTCGGCCTCGGACCAGCGCAGGAACAGCTCGGCAGCCACATACGGATAGATGCGGCTGGCCAGTCGCTGCACATCCTCGGTCGCCATGGCTGAATTGGACAGAAAGCAGCAGGCAATCAGCGATGGCATCGCGTACAAGTGCAACACGTTGTTGCGTGTGTAGGTGGCAAGCAAGGCGTGTTCCGGGCTCATGCGCACGATGTCACCGGCGCGGTGCTGCTCGCGCGAGATGATCTTGAGCGTCAAGCCATATTCCACGGCCTGCTGCGGCGTGGTTCGTGTCACGGTGACGCGGTCGCTATACGGCATCAGTCCGAGGATCGACTGCATGATCTCGATCTGGCGGCGCAAATCGGACTCGAGCATCGCCTGGCGCGGCATCGACAGCAGGATCAGCGCCAGCAGATTAACCGGCGTCACGGTGGCCGCGGCATTGATGTTGCGCATGATCGCCTGGGCGAGTTCATCGACCAGCGCGCCGACCCAGGGCGGCCGATTCTGGTCATCGAACTCATGTGAACGCCAGCCGGCAGCATGGTTATCCAGCAGCGCATCGAGATGAATCGGCTCGCCCAGATTCACGTGCACGCGTCCCAGACGCTGGCGCGAGAGTCGCCGCAGGCTGCGCAGCAGTCCGAGCACGGACTCCTTCTCCTTGGGCTTGCCCGAGAGTTCCCCGATGTAGGTAGGCCCTTCAAGAATGCGTTCGTAGCCGAAATACACCGGCAGGAATACCACCGGCCGACGCGGCTCGCGCAGGTAGCTGCGCACGGTCATCGACAGCATGCCGGTCATCGGCGTCAGTAGCCGGCCCGTGCGGCTGCGGCCGCCCTCGATGAAATACTCGATCGAGTGCCCGCGTGCCATCATCGCCGCCAGGTACTTCATGAAAACGATGGTATAGAGCGCACTGCCGCGCAGGCTGCGGCGGATGAAAAACGCACCGCCCTTGCGTAGCAGCCGGCCGACTATGGGCAGGTTCAGGTTGAGGCCAGCCGCGATGTGCGGCACCGCGTATCCACGCTGATAGATGGCGTATGACAGCAGCAGGTAGTCCATGTGGCTGCGATGGCACGGCACGTAGACGATTTCGTTGCCCTCGGCGACCTGCTGCAGCGTCTCGACGTGCTGGAATTCCACCCCGTCGTACAGCCGATTCCAAAGCCGCGAGAGACCAATCGACATCATCGTCACAAAGGCGTGCGAGTAGTTGGCGGCAATTTCGTCGGCGTAGCGGCGCGCCTCGAGCAGCAGCGCGCGGCGCGAAACGCGGCTCTTCTCGCCGGCTTCCTGCGCCACGGCGGCACGTACGGCGCGCGTGCGCAGCACCTCGGCGACGATGGTACGGCGGTGCGAGAGATCCGGCCCGATCCGGGCCGCGCGCAGGCGCGCAAATTGCGTGCGCAGCAGCCGCGCCACTCGCCGGCCGTTCAAGGCCGTATCCGCATCCTGCTCGAGCCAGCGGCGCAGCGAAATCGGCTCGCCCAGCTGGACGGTGGTATTGTGGCCATTCACCAGCACGCTGAAAAATCGTCGCACGCGGCTGCCGATAACCCAGTTCTCCGACAGCAGCAGCCGGATAACGGAACGCTCCTTCTGAGGCGCCCGTCCCCAATAGACGGCGGCTGGCACCAGGCTGACATCGAGGCTCGGATCGGCGCGCAGCGCCTCGATCAGCATCAGCAGCAGCTCGGGTGGTCGGCGGTCGAGTCGCGATCGCCAGAACCCGACCGTACGCGCCAGCGCGAATGAGGAGCGGCGGCGGCGCAGCCGTTGTGACAGCACTCGGCGCCCGGGTCGCGGCAGGCGCTCGCGTACGCAGACGCTTTGCAGCACGGCGAGATCAACCCGGCTGCGCTGCTCGAGCACGTAGCATACGGGCGTGGTGCGACCGCCGATGCGCGCCGCGGCGTCTTCGGGACGCAACGTCGCCCGCACCCACAGCGCAAGGACCCGACTCAAGACCCCTTGCATGGTCGCAGGAGCCTAGGCGGCGCCGCGCTCGGACGACAGGTCGAGTCCGATCAGGAAGTACTCGAACAGGTACTTGATGAACCTGAGTTGATCATGCAGCTGATGATCGTCATCGAGCAGGTGCAGCGACGAATTGTACTCGCGCGCAAATCGGACGCTGTGTTCGAACGGCACGACTTCATCCCGCCATCCGTGCACGATGGCCGCCGGACAGTCAAGCACGCGCTCGCGCAACGGCGGCAGGCCTTCGACATACAGTGCCGGGGCCATCAGGAAGGCGCCGCGGGCATGCAGCAGCGATGATGCCGCGACCGCGACGTAACCGCCAAGGCTTGAACCGACCAGCACCAGGTCGCCCGACAGGGTCTTGCAGACTTCGATCAGGCGGTCGCTGCGGGCCTTGACCGTCTCCATGCCGCGATAGTCAACCGACTCGACCTCATAGCCCTCGCTGCGTGCGACATCCGCGAGGGCGGTGATCTTCCTGCCCCACGGCCCGCTGTCCTTGCCATGCGAGAACACCACATAGCGACCGGTGCTCATGCCGCTGCCCAGGCTGATTCCATCCCTGCCTCGCGAACGCGATAGACGTTGCGGCAAACCCGTTTTCGCTTGAGGCTGGCCGCCTTAAAGTAGTTGAGCACCTCATTCACTTCCACGGCTGCGGCACTGAGCCACGGGTAGGCTTGCGCACAAACCTTCAATCGAAGCGTGCGCGTGAACAAGGGCGGCATGAGTATATTATCGCTCTTCGCAAGCGTTCGTGCTCCACAGAGTTTCGCAACTCACTGGTGGATCGCGGTCAGCTTCCGCGTGTCAGTGCGAAGCGGTTGACGCTGACCATGCGCGCCGCGCTGCTTTCGGGTTGGTGCGTCACCAGGCAGGTCTGATGCTCACCGGGTCGAGAGACCGCAAACCCGAACAGCAATTGGAATTGCCCGCTGGCCACTGCCGCGGCGTCATTGAGGCGCTCGTCGCAGACGACTAAGTAATTCTCTGCCGGCAGCCCGGTACGGAATGCGCCATCGCGCGCCAGGCTCTCAAAAAACGTGATGACCTGGGCACGCACCTGCGCCCATAGCGGCGGTCCGCCGTGCTCAAGTCGCACCCAGTTCGTCCCGCGTTCGATGCTCGACATCAGGAACAGCGCCATTCGTCGCGCGCCCAGACTGCGCCAATCCGACTTTGCCCCGGATTCGGGCAGCAGCGTTCGCAGGCTGCCGCGCTGCCGACTGCTTTGGCGCTGAGCCGTCAGCGTGTTGACGCCTGATTGCGCCAGCCGCACCCGATCCAGATCGTTGACAGTCACGGACGGGCGCAGCCCTAATCGCAACATCGGCTCCTCGGCCTCATTACAGGTCCAGACCGGGCAGATCTGATCGGAGCGCGCCAGCAGACCCGCTGCCGCTGCTGCCGAGCCGAACGGTTCGTAGCGCCCGCGCAGGCGATCGAATGCCAACACTCGCGGGTAGAACATGACGGCGTCGTCGCTGTGAAAGGGCCAATTGCGCAGACCCTCGAGGGCGGCCTCGGGCGTGTCCCACGCGGCCGGTGGATCCACCAGCAGCATGGCATGGTGCTCGCGGCACTGGCGCAGCGCCACGAGCAGCGCGGGCAGGCCGACATCGAGCTGGCGTGACAGTGGCGGAATGCACAGAAAATTGAAATTCAGGTCGGGAAGCAGTGCGAACAGCCCCGTGCCGTTGCGGGCATCGCCGATGATGTCGTAGTTGGTGAGCGCATCGCCGTCATCGCCGTCGGGATTCGAAGCCACGTAGCCCACCGCACCCGCGTTCCCAGGGCCCGCCGTGCGCTCGGGCCGCGCCTCAGGCAGAGTACCGGTGAGCCGCACCAACCGCGACGCCGACAGCAGTTCAGGCAGCGAGCGCTCGGCGTCGGTACGGATCGTCACCCGGCGAAAGATCTCCTGGTCTTCGATCAGCTCCGTCCCAGCCGCACGCAGACGCTGCACGACCAGATTGAAGCGATCGGTCTCGGCCGGACCAATGCCGTCGTAGTCCACCGCCGCGCGCAGGTATTCGCGGGTCCCCGGTGACAGGCCGATCAGCGTCAGCACGCCGTGCGCGCAACGCAAGGTCAGCGTCGGCGCCCGGCCACCATTGCAGACGCGCACGATGATGCAGGTTTGGCCCCCGTTTTCGAAGAATTGTTCGACCGCGTAGGACAACGTCGAGGGCTGCCACAGGCCGCCGAAAACGCGCTGGTATTCGTCGAAGCTGGAGATCGTCATGGCCTGATCGACCGGGCCCTTGAGCGCCCGGCCTACGAAAGCGGTGACGGCGGTCGCGGCACGCTCAATGGGCGGCTGCAGCCGAATCAGCCTCTCAGTATCTATTTCGGAAACGACCGGCTCGGGCACGCCCTGTCCTCGAAGCTCGGCCGCAAATGTAGCACAGCGCGCCTAGCCGGATTGCGCGAGGTTTGATTTCTCAGGTGTTTTCGGCTGCGCGCGCACCCGTTGCTCTTCAGCGGCGCGTCGTTCCTCGTCCTGCTTGCGCGCAATCTCCGCAAGCATGAGCTGCAGCCATTCGCTCAACTGGGCCATGATCAGTCTCAACCACCCGGCGCATGACTCACCGACGCCGGTGCGCTGGCGGCCTCGCGCTCCGACAACAACTGCTCGGCGCTGCGTCCGTCGGTGCCGGTGTCATCATTGCCATCCCAGTTCGATCCTTCAGGTATGCGATTCTGAACGCGGCGCGCTGAGGCGAGCTCGCCATCGAGGCTGCCGCCATCGCCCGATACAGTCACCGGTATTCCGCGGGGTTCGTGAGTCACGGCGGCGATGCCCTGCCAGTCGATGCTGGCGCCGGCGCTCTTCAGGGCGGCCTGCAGTTGCGGCGTCAGAGCCCGAGCCTGCAGCTTCTTCTGCGCGTTCTGCCAGTTGCGCGCATCGTCCTCCAGTACCGTGTAGGCCTGCAGGTAAAGCCGGTCGTCATGCCAGCCGAACAGGTAGGGCTGGTTGACGACGCGGACCTGGGTGCCGTTGGGCACCATCTCGAACACCTTTTCGATATCCTCCGGGTAGAGTCGCACGCAGCCGTGGCTCGAGCGCAGACCGACCCCATAGGGCTTATTGGTGCCATGAATCAGATAGCTCGGCCAGCCGAGTCTGAATTCATATTTCCCCAGCGGATTATCGGGCCCGGCAGGCACGACGGCGGGAAGGTCCTCGCCATTGTCTTCGCGATGATCCTTGCGCAGCGCGGCTGACGGCCTCCAGACCGGATCCTTGACGTGGGCCACCACCTGCGTGACGCCTTCCGGCGTCGACCAGCCAATCTTGCCGATGCCGATCGGATGCGTGTAGACCTCCTGCGGCTCACCCTTGCGGTGCGGCGGGAAGTAGAAAAAGCGCATGGCCGCGACATTGATGACGATGCCTTCGCGCGGCGCGTTGGGCAGGATGAATCTTGTCGGCACCACGATCTGCCGGCCTTCGCCGGGCAGCCACGGGTCGACGCCCGGGTTCGCGCGCACTATCTCTTCGTAGCCAATATCGAATCGCCGCGCGATATCCGGCAGCGTGTCCTCTTTCGAGGCGGTCGTCACTTGAACCTCTCCAACCACATCATCCTGCTGGCTCGGCAGCGTGAAATGATGCGTGTCGGCCGGCAGTGGCAATACGGGCGGCGGCGGGGGTGCTTCAGGCGGCGCCGGGGCGGGCGGTTGCGGTTTGATGGCGTGCGATCCGATCAGAGCGCAGGCCGCGAGCAGGGAAGCCGCGGCGCACAACGCCGCAGCCCGCACCGGTCGCCCGTAACGGTTACGTTTCACGCGGATCATTCTAGAGGAGTATCGGTTGATTGGGCAGTTCGTTGCCCGACGCGCGTGCGGCCGGAAAATGCTGCGCCAGGAGCCTCGCAACTCCCGCTACGGCGGCGCGCGAGCCTTCCACATAATGCCCCGTCCGGTAGTGCGATTCGACCTCGCGGCAGACCGATTCCCACTCGGCCGCGGTGACGCGCTCATTGATACCGCGGTCGGCAATGATCTCAACCGCACGATCGGCGCGCAGCACGTAGATGAGCACGCCATTGTTGGACTGCGTATCCCAGATGCCCAGCCGCGCGAATATCTCGAGCGCGCGCGCGCGCGGGCTCACCTGGTGCCACAGCGACGCCCATGGCAATGCCGTCTCGATGGCGAATCGAATTTCACCCGCGTGCTGCGCTTCGGCGGCAGTGATCGCCGCTTCGATCTCGGCCAGCACCGCGGGCGCGAAGCAGGATCGCGTCGCGCGTGAGCTCGAGGTCAAATGCCGCAGTATGCGTCCGATCTGCATGTCACCAGCGTCCCGAGGCGCCGCCGCCGCCGAAGCCACCACCACCGCCGCTGAAGCCGCCGCCTGATCCGCCACCGCCAAACCCGCCAAAGCCACCCAATCCGCCGCCAAACCCGCCAAAGCCTCCGGAACTCCACCCGCCGCCGCGCGCGCCTAAGACCAAGGCCAGCAGCAAGCCGACGACGCCGACACCCAGCGCCACCAGCACCGTCTGTGTGAGCAGGTACGCGACCAGCGCGGTGCCGCCGCCACTGAGTGCTGCGCCGAGCGGGCGGCCGAATATTGCACGCAGAACATTCGAAGCGATCAAAAAGCCGAAAATCGCGAATGGCAGCGCATTCCAGTTCGCCGGCCGATTGTTCTGCCAGGTCCGGTCGGGCGCGGGCAGCGCCTCGCCATCGATGAGCCGCATCATCTGCTCGATGCCGGCGCTTATGGCCGCGAAGAACTGGCCCTGGCGCAGCAGGGGCACCATCGTGTCCTGGATGATGCGGTTCGTGGCCGCATCGGTGAGCACGCCTTCGAGGCCGTAGCCGTTTTCGATGCGCAGCGCATGATCGTTCTTGGCCAGGATGAGCAGCGCGCCATCGTCGAGCTTCTTGCGGCCGAGTTTCCAGGCCTCCACCACGCGGATCGAATATTGCTCGATCTGCTCAGGTTCCGTGGTGGGCACCAGCAGTACGGCAATCTGTGCCCCCTTGCGGGCCTCAAAATCCGCCAGCCTCTGTTCGAGCTCAGCCTGCTGTCCGGCGGTCAGCGTGCCGGTCAGATCGGTGACACGGGCTTCGAGCTTAGGGATGGGCTGCAGCGCCTGCGCACCGGCGAAACTTCCGACGCCGCAGAAGATCAGCGCCGCAACAGCAGACAGCAGGCGCACGGCTGGCGACGTGTCGGTCGCCCCTCAATGCGCCGGAGCGCTGTTGCCGCCAAAATCCACGGTCGGCGGATGGGAGATCTCGGTCTCGTTCTGCACCGTGAAATTCTGCTTCACCGGATACTTGAACATCATTGCCGTGAGGTTGGTGGGGAACTGGCGGATCAGGGTGTTGTAGTCCTGGACTGCCTGGATGTATCGATTGCGGGCCACGGTGATGCGATTTTCGGTGCCTTCGAGCTGCGCCTGCAGATCGCGGAAATTCGCATCCGATTTGAGTTGCGGATAATTCTCGGTAACCGCAATCAGGCTCTTGAGGGCCTGCGTGAGCTCTCCCTGGGCAGCCTGGAATTTCTTGAATGCCTCAGGATCGTTGACCAGCTCAGGCGTCGCCTGGATCGTGCCGACTTTGGCGCGTGCCTCGGTGACACCGATGAGCACCTTCTGCTCCTGTGCCGCAAAGCCCTTGACCGTGTTGACCAGGTTCGGCACCAGATCGGCGCGTCGCTGATATTGATTGAGGACTTCGGACCATGCAGCCTTGACCGCTTCGTCCTGTTGCTGGATGCGGTTGTAGCCGCAGCCGCTGGCGAACACCGCCACCGCCGTGATGAGGCAGACCTTGAGTGCGCGCATGGAAAGCAACCCTCCGGGGGACCATGGTTTCAAGACTATCTTCACACGTTCGGCGCCGCAGCGCACAGTAACCGGCATGGGCCGATTTCGAGTGCCGGCGCCGCCCGGATCCAAATACATCACTCCCGAGGGGGCGGCGCGGCTGCGCCATGAACTCGAGGCACTCTGGCGCCACGAACGGCCGCAGGTGACCGCTGCGGTCGCCGCGGCGGCCGCCCAGGGCGATCGCTCCGAGAACGCGGAGTACATATACGGCAAACGCCGCCTGCGCGAGATCGATCGGCGCGTCCGATTCCTGCGCGCGCGGCTCGAGGGGATGACCGTCGTACGCCTGCCGCCGGGCGACCGTGGCCGCATCTTTTTTGGCGCGCGCGTGACGCTCGAGACCGAAACGGGGACGCAGCGCCAGCATCGCATCGTCGGTCCGGACGAATTCGACATGGCGCCGGACTACATCAGCATGGATTCACCGCTGGGCAAGGCGCTGTTGGGCAAGCGGCTGGATGAGGATATCGAGCTTACGCTCGAGCGCGGCACACAGGGATTCACGATCGTCCGTATCGACTATACGTGAGCCGCCGACCGCCGCCGGGCGCGTCCGCCGCCAGCTCGTCAGCTTACGCGCACATTCTTGAACTGCCAGGGATCGCTGGTGTCCAGATCCTCGGGAAACAGGCGTTCCCGGTCACTCAGCGGCGTCCAATCGGTGTAGTGGCCGACCACCGGTCCGAGATAGGGCCGGCAGATGGCCAGCACGCGGCGGAAATCGATTTCGTCCGGCTCGGTGATCCCGTTGTTGGGATTCTCCATGGCCCATACGAGGCCCGCCAGCACAGCCGAGGTCACCTGCAGACTCGTGGCATTATTGAAAGGCGCGAGCTCCCGGGCTTCATCGATCGAAAGCTGCGAGCCATACCAGTAAGCATTCTTCTTGTGCCCGGCCAGCAGCACGCCGAGTTCATCGATTCCCTTGCTGATGTCATCCATCAGGATCCGCTTGCGATCCTGGATCTGGTAGTTGCGGCCGGAGAATTCGTGCACCGAGAGCACCGCCGCATCGCAGGGGTGATAGCAGTAATAGGCCGACGGCCGGTACAGCACCTGCGAATCCTTGCGCACGCTGAAGTAGTCTGCGAGCGAAATCGATTCGCCGTGCGTGATCAGAAAACCGTGGTAGGGCCCGTTCAGCGGTGTCCAGCTGCGCACGCGGGTCGCGATGCCCGGCTGCGACAGATAGATCGCCGAACCGTTGCCGAAATCATAGCGCTTGCCGTCGCGCGGGAAGTTGCGCTCGTGCGAACCCCATCCGAGCTCGGCCGGCTGCGAGCCCTCAGAGACGAAACCGTCGACCGACCAGGTATTGACGAATTCGTTCGGCTCCTTCGGGATGGTGGAGACCTGGGTGTCGCGCTCGGCGATATGAATCGTCTTGACCCCCAGGCGCTGCGCAAGCTCGGCCCACTCGGCGCGATTCGAAGGCACGGCACCTGCGATACCGATATCGCCGGCGATATTGAGCATCGCCTGCTTGACCAGGTGGGAAACCAGCCCGGGATTGGCGCCATGCGTCAGCATGGCGGTCGGCGCACGGGCGCTGCCGCCGCGCAATGCCAGCGTCTCCTCGCGCAGCGCGTAGTTGGTGCGCTTTGAGACAGGAATGGTGGGATCGGTGTAGCCGCCGGGCCAGGGCTCAATGCAGGTATCCAGATACATGGCGCCCTTGTCCCAGCAGTAGCGGATCAGCGTGATACTCGACACATCGACCGAAACATTCAGCAGAAAATCACCACGCCCGAGCAGCGGCTCGAGCACGCGACGAAAATTCTCGCGCGTCAGCGCTTCCTTGACGAACTTGACGCCGAAACGCGCTGCTTCTTCGCGTCCGACATCCTCGGCGGTGACGATCGTGATTCGCTCGGGAGTGATGCCGATGTGTCGCAGGATCAACGGCAGCACACCCTGCCCGACGCTGCCGAAGCCGACGAAAAGGATCCGGCCCGGAAATTCGACGTAGACTTCGTGTGTGCTCATGATGGTCCCGAGTTAATCGACGCGGAAGGTTAGCAATGGCGGCCCAGCGCCGCCAGCGTCGAGGAGCGCCGACAGGCTTGGTTCAGCGCCAGTGAGGCGGCCAGGTGCGTTCGTGGCCGGGCAGCGCGGCGACGCGCTGGAGCCAGCGACCGATCGCGGGGTAGTTGATTTCCATCGGCAGGAAACGTGCCGCCAGCTCGTGCGCGCGAGGCCGCGCCAGCGCCCGCAGCAGCAGGCGAATGTCGGGATAAATCATCATGTCGGCGGCTGAAAAGCTCTCGCCAACGACCCAGTCGGAGCGTGCCAGGCGCATCTCAATGGTTCGCGCCTCACCCGCCACGCGATGCATCGCCTCGGTGACTTCATCGCCGGTGACCCGTTCCGGACGCTCGAGCAGCGCGGCGATGATCTGCTTCAGCGGCGGCTCCGCATACGACTGGTATTCGCAGATCACCCGCATGATCACCCCGGCTTCCTGCGCGTTGCGGCCGAAGATGGGCGGTTGCGGGTATTTCTGGTCCAGGTAATACAGGATTGCGAGCGACTCGAATACCACATAGTCGTCGTCGCGCAACACCGGCAGCCTGCCGCGGAAATTCATCGCCAGCATCTGCGGCGACTGGTGTTCCTGTCGATCGAAGTGCAGCAGGTGACTCTGGTAGGGCAAACCCTTGAATTCGAGCGCCAGCGCCACGCGCCAACACGCGGGGCTGCCGCTCCCCCAGTAAAAGTCGATGGCCATTGGTCAAGATTGTAGCCACTCGGCTGCGCGCCGGAAACGCGCGCATTTACTTGTCGCCTTGTTTTGCTATGGTGCGCGCCTGACATGGGTACCGGTGGGGCAAAAAGCGTGGGTCAACCGCAAGCGGCGCGCAGCATGCCGGCCGGCCAATCCTGGAGCGTCGAGGACTCCCTCGAGCTCTACAGCGTGCCGGCGTGGGGCTCGGGCTACTTTTCCATCAACGCGGCAGGACACGTGGTGGTACGCCCCGACACCACCGCCGCACACGAAATCGATCTGTTCGAGGTCGTGCAGGGCCTGAAGGAACGGGATTTGTCGGCCCCGGTCGTGGTGCGTTTTTCAGACATCCTGGCGCACCGGCTGCGACACCTGCACGAGGCCTTCAGCCAGGCGATCGCCGAGAACGACTATCGCAACCGCTACACCGCGGTGTTCCCCATCAAGGTCAACCAGCAGCGTCTGGTGGTCGAGGAAGTCTTCCGCTACGGCAAGGAATTCGGCTTCGGGCTCGAAGTCGGATCCAAGCCCGAGCTGCTGGCAGTCATGGCGATGACCGAGGCGGCGCCGGAGCGGCCGATCATTTGTAACGGTTTCAAAGACTCCAGCTACATCGAGGCGGTGGTACTCGCCACCAAGCTCGGCCGCACCATCATGCCGGTCATCGAGAACTTCTCCGAACTCGAACTGCTGCTGCGGCACGCCGATCACTACGGCGTCAGGCCCAAACTCGGCGTCCGGGTCAAGCTGGCGACCGAGGGCTCGGGTCGATGGCGCGACTCGGCCGGTGAGAGATCGAAGTTTGGATTGTTCATCACCGAGATCCTCGAGCTGCTCACCGTACTCAAGGCGCGCGACATGCAGGACTGCCTGAAGCTCGTGCACTGCCATCCTGGCAGCCAGCTCCAGGACATCCGTCGCGTCAAGGCTGCCATCAACGAGCTGGCGCACGTCTATGCGGAACTCAAGCTCATGGGTGCGGGACTCGAATACATCGATGTCGGCGGCGGCTTAGGGATCGACTACGATGGCACGGGCACTAATTTTGCCTCGTCCATGAACTACACGCTCAGTGAATACGCCAGAGACGTCGTCTACCGCATCGGCAACGTCTGCAACACGCGCAACATCCCGCATCCGCTCATCATCAGCGAATCCGGCCGTGCCATTGCCGCGCATCACAGTGTGCTGATCTTCAACATCGTGGGCCGTTCGGCGCTGGACCGCTTTGAAATCACCGGGCGCGAGGCTGAGCAGTTCGGCGGTGACCGCGCGTTGCCGCAGCCGGTGCGCGACCTGATCGATGCCTATCGCAATATCGACGAGCGCCGCCTGGTGGAGTGCTTTCACGACGCGCTCACGGCACGCGACCAGGTGCTGCAGATGTTCGACCTGGGGCTGATGTCGCTCGAGTTCCGGGGACTTGCCGAGCGGCTCTACTGGGCAAGCTGCGCCCGCATCCGCGACTGCTGCCGCAAGCTCGATAAGGTGCCCGAGGAACTCGAGGACCTCGAGAACGTGCTGTCGGATACGTATTTCTGCAACTTTTCGATCTTCCAGTCGCTGCCGGACAGCTGGGCCATCGACCAGATCTTCCCCATCATGCCCGTGCACCGCCTCAATGAGCTGCCCTCGCGCAAAGCCGTGCTGGCCGACATCACCTGCGACTCGGACGGTAAGATCGACCGTTTCGTGGGTCCGCGCGACGTCAAGCGCACGCTCGAACTGCATGAGCTGCAGCCTGGAGAGGACTACTACCTGGGCGCCTTTCTCGTCGGCGCCTACCAGGAAACACTCGGCGACCTGCACAATCTCTTCGGCGACACCCACGTGGTGCACATCAAGCTGCATGAAGAGGGCGGCTGGTGGATCGAGGAGGTCGTCAAGGGCGACACCGCCAATCGCGTGCTCGAATACATGGAGTACGACGTCGCCGAGCTGGCGCCGGCGCTGGCGCGGGACTGCGAACGGGCGGTGCGCGAAGGGCGGCTTACGGTGGCCGAAGCCCAGGCGCTCAAGCGTTTCTACGAAACCGAACTCAACGGTTACGCCTACCTGGAGCCTTAGGAGCCTGTCTGAGCGTTGCGCGTGAGCGCCGCAGACGGCCGTGCCTCTACCACATGGCTTTGAGGCGCGCCGACACGTCCAGGGTCGATGGGCGGCCATCGCTCAGCGCCACCGCCGGCTCACTCAGCCGCGCGGCCTGAAACGCCGCCGGCTCGAATGCCTTGAGCACCTTTTCGGTCATGAACCGGCTGCGCGCGCCGTATACATGAGCGTCGCCGTTCTTCGGCTGCTGAACCAGCGGAAACTTCAGCGGCGCGCACAGCTGCAGTTCATTGCGCGCGCGTGTCATGGCCACATAGAGCAGACGACGCTCCTCGTCGATGAGCTCGCTGCGCCCGGTCGCGAACTCGGACGGAAAGCTGCCATCCACGACGTTCAGGATATACACCGTGTCCCATTCCATGCCCTTGGCCGAATGCACGGTGGAAAGCACCAGGTAGTCCTCATCGAGCACCGGTTTGCCGGACAGATCGCCGGAGGCGTGCGGCGGATCGAGCGTCAGCTCGGTCAGGAAACGCTCGCGCGAGGGGAATTGAGTCGACAGCTGATCGAGCTGATCAAGATCGCCGATGCGCGTGTGCACGTGCTCGTAGAGGCGCTCAAGGTGGGGCTGGTACCAGTCCCGCACCATGCGCACCTGCCCGGGCCACGGGCGCTGCGGATCGGCCAGCGCTCGCAGCAGCGCGCCGAGCTTGCCGTAGTCGACCGCCATCTGTTGCGACGGAGCGTAGCCTTTGAGCGCCTCGAGCGCGCCGGACTGGGCATCGAGCAGCTCGATGACCTTGCGGGCATTGACCGGCCCCATGCCGGGCAGCAACTGCAGCACACGGAATGAGGCGATCGTGTTGCGCGGGTTGTCGCACCAGCGCAGCACCGCCAGCATGTCCTTGACGTGCGCGGCCTCCAGGAACTTGAGGCCACCATACTTCACGAAGGGAATTTTGCGCCGCGCGAGTTCCACTTCGAGCAGGTCGCTCGCATTGGCGTTGCGAAACAATACCGCCTGGCGCTTCAGGGCCACGCCCGACTCACGTCGCTTGAGGATCTGGGAGCACACATACTCGGCCTGGCCGGCCAGATCATCGATGGTCACGTACAGCGGCCGGCCGCCGGTGCCACGCGTGGAGAGCAGATGCTTTCGATGCTGGCGCGGCGCTTCGGACATGAGTGCATTCGAGGCGTCGAGCAAACCCTGGGTAGAGCGGTAATTCTGCGCCAGGGTGACGATCTGCGCCTTCGGCGTGAAGCGCTGGGGAAAATTAAGGATGTTTTCGACCGCGGCAGCCCGGAAGGAATAGATCGACTGCGCATCGTCGCCGACGACGGTCAGGCCGCTGCCGTCGGGCTTCATTGCATAGAGAATCTCGCCCTGCAGCTTGTTGGTGTCCTGGAATTCATCCACCAGCACGTGGTCGAAATTGGCGCTCAAATCCTGCGCGAGGCGCGGCTCGCTCATCATCATGTGCCAGTAAAGCAGCAGATCGTCGTAGTCGAGCAGCGAGTGACGCTGCTTGCGCTCGACGTAGCCGCGATAGAGCTGGCGCAGGTCCTGTTCCCAATCCTTGCACCAGGGAAACTGCTGCTCCAGCGCCTCGGTCAGGGTCTTCTGCGTATTGACGCGCCAGGAGTAGATCGCAAGGCAGGTGTCCTTGCGCGGGAAGCGCTGCTCCTTGGCGGCGAAGCCAAGCTGCGCCCGGATCTCATCGAGCAGGTCGGCGGAATCGGCGCGGTCGATGACGGTGTAGTTCGGATCGAGCTGCAGGTGGCGCGCGTAGTGACGCAGCAGCCGGTTGCCGATGGAATGAAAAGTGCCCGTCCACACCAGTCGCTGGATCATGGCCTGGGCCTTGTTGCCCAGAGTATCGCCCATGCTCTCGCGCACGATCTCATGTGAACGCCGTCGCATCTCGTGAGCGGCACGACGCGTAAAGGTCAGCAGCATCACCCGCGCAGGATCGACTCCGTTGAGCACCAGTTGCGCCACGCGGTGCGCGATCGTCATCGTCTTGCCGGTACCCGCCCCCGCGATGACCAGCAGCGGACCCGCGCGCCAGCCTTTTTCGGGCACGGCCTCGCCGTGCGCGACAGCTTTGCGCTGCGCGGAATTCAGGCCATTCAGAGGCGAAGCAGCCGGCATCGTCGCGCAATATAAGGCACGGATGGGCCGGCGGGCAGCTACCTTTCGCCGATTGTGAACTGGCCGCGGAGGCAGCGCACACCAATGGCCGATCCGTTACCCTATGGCATGACCATTGAGAAGGTGCGCCCGATTTTCTCCGGCCGCGTGATCCGGGTGAATGTCGAAACCGTCCGCCTGCCCAACGGCCACGTCACGGATCTCGAGATCATCCATCATCCAGGCGGAGCGGCTGCCGTGGCCGTCGATCGCGATCGGCGCGTGTGCCTGATCCGCCAATTCCGTCATGCCGCCGGCGGCTGGATCTGGGAGTTGCCGGCCGGGAAGCTGGAGCCGGACGAACCGCCCTTCACGACCGTACAGCGCGAATTGAGCGAGGAAGCCGGTTTTCGCGCCCGTAAATGGCGCCCCCTGGGCCCCTTCCTGAGCTCGCCGGGAGTCTTCACCGAAACGGTGCATCTATTCCTGGCACAGGAGCTGGAGCCAGGCAGCTCGGCCCACGAGGCGGCGGAGCTGATTGAGGTGCACTGGATGGACCTGGAGGAGGCCTGCAGGTGGGCGCTCGATGGCACCATCTCCGATGGCAAGACGGTGGTAGGCCTGTTGCGCGCCCGTGCGGTGATCGAGGGTGACGGGGCGTTGCCGCCAGGGTAGGAGGCCCTCAGCTGTGCCGCCGTATATGCCTCACCTTGTGTTCGCGGCTGAGCCGATAGAAGCGGCGTAGCTCGGCCAGCGTCTCGAGCTGCACGCGCGCGACCTGCGCGTTAAGCTGGCGTTCGAGCCGGCGACAGAAGCGCGCCGCAAATTGATTCGCCTCCCGATACAGATCGCTGCGCGCGCCGGCAAGTTTCGCATCGACGTGCGCCCGTTCGAATAGCAGGTAGTGCAATTCGGACGGAACGCGCACGGGATCCTGCTGCCGCAGCAGCCACCAGCTGCCGACGTATTTGTCGATCTCGGCCTGCAGCTCGAGCTCGAGCAATGTGACACCGCGGTCGTGGCCGGCGTTCCAGGCCAGATAGAGAAAGTGACTGACGCCCTCGAGCGCGGTCCAGTAGTCGGCAAGATTGCCGCCATTGAGCGCCTCGAGCGGATTGGCACTGCTAAGGCGCTCGAGCAGCTGCGGATCCAGGAACAGGCCGACGCAAGCCGCATCGCCCTCTTCGAGCACGAGCAGCTGTTCATCGGTGTCGGATTCGCGCGCCGGGCTCGGCAGCCGCTCGCGCTCGGTGAACAGGAAATCATAGACGCTGTAGTCGGTCGGAAGATCGTAGATGCCGGCCAGCAGGTCCTGCAGCTGCTGCAGCAGCATTGGTTGGGCGGTGCCGGCCACCTGCACCTCAGTTCGGTGCCAGCGCCACGGGCGTGGCCTCGACGCCCAGACCACGCAGCGCAGTTCTGGCGCGCGGACTGCCGGTCTTCAGCCAGATCTCGTACAGTCGCAGCACGTCGGCATGGCTGTAGCGCCGCGCGGCATCGCTGATCTCATTGAGCGCATCCACGAGCGGCTGAAATTTCGCCGCCAGCTCGGCGAATACGCGCCCCAGCACCGGCCGACGCCCGCGATTCAGGCCACCTGCCAGCGTGCCGTAGGCGCACCCTCCCATGGCGATGTGGTAGTCGATATCGATGAGCTTGCGCGCGAAGCTGTGCGCGAAGAAGCCGGCGATGAAAAGCGACACATCGCCCAGACGCTGCAGACCGCGCTCGCGCTCCTGCGCGTTGGGAGCCTCGAGCGCCTCGGACATCATCTGCACCAGCGGCTTGAGGCGGACACCGTCGGGGGTTTGTTCGAACAGCTGTTCCGAGCGCGAGAACAGGGTCAGCAGATTGACGACGTAGTGTTCGGTCTGATCTTCGACAGCCAGATGCTGATGGGCGAGCGCGCTCTGTAGCGCATCGTGGAAGTACTCGCGCAAATTGGCGCAGGTCAGGACTTGTCCGCTGTGCTCAGGATCCTGCATGTCTTGCTTCCTCGCATTGAGTTCAACACGAAAGCCGCGTGGGGCCATATAACCGCATCACGGTTTATGTGTTGCAAGAACCCTGCCCGGCTGGCAGCCGCCGACAGCGACTGCTAACAGGCGGGCAAACTTGTCGCATTTCACATTAGCGGCGCAGCCCGGGCAGTTATATCAGCGGAAGCCTACCGGCGGTGTGCGCGCAGGCCGATGCGCAGGGAGCGCGTGGCCAGAAAAACTTCGCGCAGAAACAGCATCAGACCGCCGATGAAACTCAGCATGGCGACGATGAACAGGATGGCGATGACCAGGGCAAGATGAAAATTCAACAGTGCCCCTAGAAAAAGTGCCACGACGACCATGGAGACCAGCAGCGCACAGATCGTGCAGAGGGCGATGGCGCGCCCGAGCAGGCGTGATCTTTGCGCGAGCGTCGAGAGCCGCCCGCCGAGTTCATCGAGATCACTTTCGTGAGTTCCACTTTCGCCCAGTTCCAGTGCGCGGGCTCGATCGACCACACGCGCCAGGCGGCCCGCCAGCAGAGTCAGCGTCACGCCGACACTCGAGAGCAGGAATACGGGCGCAACTGCGAGCCGCACCACGTCCCCGACTTCCGCAATTTGTGCTCCGAGTTCGGCGGCCATGGGTGGGGACTCCGGGAGCGACTACTTCGCGGCTCCGCGACGCACGAAGCGGTACTCGGGATCGGATGGCGATGCCGGCGCATCCACGAGGCCGTCGGCCGTGATCTGCTGCTCGAGCACGGCGAGATTGTTGTCCTTCAATTCGATTTTCTGCTCGAGCTGCTGGCCCTCCGACTTCACCGCCGGCGAGCAGCTGGTTGAGTGCCTATCGGCGACGAACCCGGATTCCCTGGTGGTCCAAAGCAGATCGCAGCCGGTCAGCCGATCCAGGTCCGAAGGCAGCAACGATTCGAGCAGCTCTGGCTGTTCGCCGACCAGCAGCCAGCGGTGCGGTTCCTTGAAGAGATAGATGTGCTGTTCGAGATGCTCTTCCTTTTCGTGACCGTCCTTGTCGACCGGCTTGGTCTCCTTCTCCCCCTTGCGATGCACCTCGATGGCGCGCCCGAAGACCCAGATGTACTGCGACAGCACACGCTGCGGATCCCCGGCCGCGGTCTCGCGCACATAGAAGGTCGCCTTGCCGATCAGCGCGGCATTCGCGGGCATGATCAGCAGATCGATCGCCGGCAGTGTAACGCCGCTGCCGGAGCGGGCCTCCGCCCGTGCCTGCGCCACGTTGTCGTAGCGACCCGGCAGCCGCGACTGCAACAGCGTCATCGCCGCATCGTCGGCCTTGTCCTGGCGCTGTGCGCATTCGGCAGCAAGCGACAGGGTCGCGCCCGCGATCACGAGCAGCCGGCCTGCAAGTCTCATCGCCGATGAGTAGTCAGCCATCGTAGTTCCGCCATTCGGCGCGGTAGCCGCGCCCGAGAGTCATGATGCGCTCTAGCAGCGCGGGATACCCGATACCGGCCGCACGCGCCGATTCGGCGAAATCTTCCTCGCCGGTCAGGTTCGGGTTGGCATTGGCCTCGAGCACGAAAATGCTGCCGTCCTGGCGCATGCGAAAGTCGATGCGCGCATACCCCGACAGGTGCAAGGCACGATAAATGCGGCGCGACAGCCGGTCCAGGCGCTGCAGCAAGGGCGGCGGAAGTTCCTCGGCCGCGCTGGTCGTGATCTCATAGCGCTTCTGATAGGAGCGGTCCCACTTGACCTTGCGGGTGGCGATGGCCGCCAGCGATTCGGGCATCGAACCAAAGCGCATCTCCCACACCGGCAGCCGCGTCAGGCGTTCGTTGCCGAGCACGCCCACATAGAGCTCGCGCCCCTCGATGTACTCCTCCACCAGCGCATCGGATCCGATCTGCTCGTGCATGAACTGCACGCGCTCGCGCAGCCGCGCGCCGTCATCGACCACGGAGGCCTGCGCGATTCCCAGCGAAGCGTCCTCGGTGGCCGACTTCACGAACAGCGGCAGATGCAGCCGCCGCGGCAGCACGAAGCGCTGCCCGCGCCGGAACACGGCGAATTGCGGCGTCGGGATGCGATGAAAGGCCAGCAGCTGCTTGCACAGCACCTTGTCCCGCGATAGCAGCAGGCCGCGCGGGTTGCAGCCGGTGTAGGGGGCGCGCATCAGCTCGAGAAAGGCCACGACGTGCTGATCGTAGGTGACGATGCCGTTGAATTCCTCGAGCAGATTGAACACGACCTCCGGCTTCCACTCCAGCAGCGCGGCCCGCAACTCGGTCAGCGAATCGAGCACGCCGAGAGTCCTGACATCATGTCCCGACTTGCGCAGCGTCGAGACGACATCGTACTCGGTGCGCCATTCGTCAATTTCCTTGGCGCTGTAACCTTCGAGGCTGTCGGGGGGCAGCAGACTGGTGTGTGCGACGACGAGGGTGCGCAGCGGCTTCATGCGCGCAGGCGCAGGCCGGGGCTGCGCATGTATACCCGGACGAGTCGCCGCAACATGGCGCGAGTCGCCCGCAGCGCGTCGCGCTGCGGGCCCTGCACGTACAGCCTAAGCCGCGCGCCCCGATCGATTGCTATGCGCAGGATCTGGTGCGCCAGATAACGATCCACGCCGGTATCGCGTATCAGGCCGGCGCGCAGGCGCGCCTTGTGCGTGCGCAGCAGCGTGGCGGCGGTCAGAGCCCGGCGACCGGGCTCGGCGCGGAACACGCGCTGGAGCAGCCGATCGGCCAGCAATCCGCGTCGGCTGCGCTCGCGCGCCAGCCTGCGGCGGTAGTACTGCGCCAGCGTGTGCTGGTTGACATCGACCGGCTCGATGCGATCGCGCGACCGCACCGGCGGGTTGTGCGTGCCGAGTTCGCCGGCAAACTGCTGCACGAAGTTGAGCTTGCGCAACGCCGGCCAGGACGCATAGCGACGTTGCCAGCCTGAGCGCGGCGTCAGCCAGACAGCGAAGGTCTCGGCGAAATCCTCGGTCGGATGGCTTTGCGCATACCACTCGCCCAGGTGCTGCACGTGATGGCGGCTCGAGGGTCGCGCACGGTAGCGTGCGCGATAGGGACGCGAGGCGGGACCGAACAGCGTGCGCCAGTGCGCGCGACGCCGCAGCCGGTAGGCTGAATCGATGGCGTGCCCGGCCTCGTGACGCAGGATGCGCATGAACCAGTTGACGTTGCCGCCCTCCACCTCGCGGGTCATTTTGCGCTCCAGGCGCATAAGGCGCGGGTGCGCCAGGTAGAACGGCACGGCGATACCGGGAACACCGTCGGGCGAAAACCATTCCTCGGCCAGCCAGACATGTGGTCGGAAGCGGATACCGCGCTCATTGAGTTCGCTGTAGAGCCGATCGACATGACGCTTGATCGGCGAGCGGTGCAGATCGAGCTGCAAATCGCACATTCGCAGCCGCAGCAGCTCCTCGTCGCTGAGCCGCGTCCACGGCGGCTGCCGGCCGCGCACAGCAGACGGACGGCGGGGATTCAGCAGGCTCGCAGGCATCGCCAGACTCTAACCAATCGGAGCGGCCATGTCCCCACCTGAGGGCACCTGCCGGTGGCTGGCCCAGCTCAAGATGAATTCGGCCTGCTCGATCGTCTGAGGCACGGCCGGCCAGCTGACCGAGCGCCCGGACTGCCGCCACAGCCGGTTCAGCTCCCGCAGCGCCTGGGGGCCGTCCAGCCCCTGCTCGGCCAAATAGCAGCCGATAACCGTGCCGGTGCGGCCGATCCCGGCCCGACAGTGCACATAGACCCGCCGGCCACCTGCGAGCATGGCGCGCAGATGCACCTGGATGGCCCGCATCTGGGCCGGGTCGGTCGGAATCTGGGTGTCGACGATCGCGCTGCGCAGGTAGTGCACGCGCGCGGGCAGCAGCGAGCGGTATTCAGGCCGCTCGCCGAGCTGCGTCAGGTCGAGGAACGAATCGATGCCGGCCCGCAACATCAGCCGGATGCGCGCCCGTGTGGCCTCGGGCGCCTCGCCGCAAGGGTATTCGCCTGCGAGCAGCTTGCCGGGCACTACCCAGTAACTGTTGGGTAGCGGTCGTCGCATCGAGTCGCGATCAGACCGGCGCTGTGACGGTGTGGTCGGCATTGGCATGTGACTCGGGAGCCGCGCGCGCGCGCAGCGCCGCGAAATCGACCAGCCCCGTATCGGCCAGCGTTTCCGGCTCAACATTGCGGAGCGCCGAAAAAATCGACTGCACGCGGCCCGGGTGACCGCGCTCCCACTCGGCCAGCATCTGCTTGACCGCCTGGCGCTGCAGATTGGGTTGCGATCCGCACAGTGTGCAGGGAATCAGCGGAAACCCCATGCCCTGGGCGTAGCGCGCGATGTCGCGTTCTGGAACATAGGCCAGCGGTCGGATGACCACATGCCGCCCATCCTCAGAGCGAAGCTTGGGTGCCATGGCCTTGAGGCGGCCACCATGGAACAGATTCAGAAACAGCGTCTCGACGATGTCATCGCGATGATGCCCGAGCGCAATCTTGCTGATGCCATTCTCGCCCGCGAATCGATACAGCGCCCCGCGCCGCAGCCGCGAACACAGCGAGCACATCGTGCGTCCCTCGGGGATGATCCGCTTGACGACGCGGTAGGTGTCCTGCTCGATGATGTGATAGGGAACCCCGATCGACTCGAGGTAGTCCGGCAGCACGTGCGCCGGGAAACCCGGCTGCTTCTGATCGAGGTTGACCGCAATGAGTTCGAACGGCACCGGCGCGCTGCGCTGGAGCGAGCACAGCAGATCGAGCAGCGTGTAGGAATCCTTGCCTCCCGACAGGCACACCATCACCCGATCGCCGGCCTCGATCATTCGATAATCATCGATGGCCTTGCCGGCAAGTCCGCGCAGTCGCGCGCCCAGCCGCTTGAGCGTGGCGCTGTGGCCAACGGCGGCGCGCGTCGAGGTACGCGTCACGGCGCACCCTCCAGGTACTTCGACTCCAGGTAGCGCAGCAGCGCCGCCGCGGACAGCGGCTGACCGGTTGCCTGTTTCATGAGCTCATTCACGGTGCCCTTGGCGCCCATGGCGTGCACATTTTCCCGCAACCAGCCGAACAGGCCGCCGAACTCGCCGCGCGCGATCTGTGACTCGAGTTCCGGTACTGCCTCGCGAAGGCTCTCCCAAAGCTGCGCTGCGATCACGGCGCCGAGCGCGTAGGACGGAAAATAGCCGAAAGACCCGAGCGCCCAGTGAATGTCCTGCAGGCAACCATCGGCGGCGCCGGTGGGCCGCACCTCGAGCCGCTGCTCCAGCCCCTGGCTCCAGGCATCGGGCACATCGCGCACCGCCAGCTCGCCCGACAGCAGTTTCTTTTCGAGTTCGTACCGCAACAGGATATGCAGCGGATAGGTCAGCTCGTCGGCATCGACGCGAATCAGGCTGCGCTTCACTTGCGTCAGTCGACGGTAGAGATTCTCCGGCTCCCACTCGGGGCCGCTGACGCCAAAGTGCTTCTCCAGCAGCGGCCGCAGATACTGCACGAAGGCGCGGCTGCGACCGACCAGCATCTCGAGCAGCAGCGACTGACTCTCCTCCAGCGCCATGCCCCGATCGCGCCCGACCGGCTGATCGCGCCAGGCCTGCGGCAATCCAAGGTCGTACATGGCATGCCCGGTCTCGTGCATGGCCCCGAGCAATCCCGAGAACAGATCGGCGTTGTCGAAGCGCGTGGTCACGCGGATGTCGCCCCAGACTCCCTCGGTGAAGGGGTGTTCGCTTTCATCGAGGCGGCCGCGATCGAACGGAAATCCAATCGCGCGCATGACTTCCAGCACCAGCGCCCGCTGCTTGCCCGCGGCGAACTTGCCGCTGATGGGCAGTGAGGGCCGTCCCTCCTGCAGCGTCAATGCCTCGCGGATCAGATTCGGCAGCCGGCGCGAGAGCGCCTTGAAGATCGCCTCCATGTCGGCGGTCGCGACACCGGGCGAGAACTCATCGACGAGTGCATCATAAGGGGGCAGTCCGAGTGCCTGTCCGAGCAGCGCCGCCTTGTCGCGTACGAGGTTGACGACTTCCTCCAGATGCGGCGAGAACAGCTCGAAATTATTCTGGCGACGCGCCTCGGCCCACTGAACTTCCGCGCGCGAGGTCGCGCGCGCCAGCCGCGAGATCAGCGAAACGGGCGTCGCGATCGCATGATCGCGTGCGCGACGCATTTCGCGCAGATTCGCCAGCTGCCAATCCTCCAGACCTGCGGCATTGGCCTGTGCACGATCCAGCAGCCGCGTGATCTTCGGTGCAGTCAGCAGGGCGTGGGTCTCCGTCTCGAGCGCGGCGAGTTGCTCGCCGCGCACCTCGGCACTTCCGCGCGGCATCATCACGGCCGCATCCCAGCGCAGCAGCGCCAGCGCGCCATGGAAGGCATGCAGGCGACGCCACTCCTGTTCGAGCTGTGCGTAGGGACTGGCGGACATGAGCGGATGCGATTACCAGGCTGTTGATTGCGTCGAACCGCCATTTTAAGCGATTCTAAGGATGTCGCGGCCAGCCCTCGTTGCACCAATGTCGGCCGGCGCACCAGCGCGGCCAATCGGACGCGATGTACCCGGCCCCGATTGACAGGGCAAGCAACAGCAGCAGCGTCAGGTATACGACCACGGCGCGCATCCGGTCATCTTACCGGTAAAATCCCGCCATGCCGCTGCGGATCTGCTTCGTTACCTCCGAAACCACGCCATACGCGAAAACCGGGGGCCTGGCGGATGTCTCCGGAGCGCTGCTGAAGTTTCTGCACGCAGGCGGCCACGACATCCGGCTGTTCATGCCCGCCTATTCCCGCATTTCGCGCGATCAATTCGAGCTCGAACCGGTCCCCGGCCTGTCGAACCTATCGCTGAGGCTCGGCACACATCGCTACGCGTTCTCGATGCTGACCCCGCGCGCCGCCGGTGCGCGCAACGTCGTCTACCTGATCGACTGCCCCGAGTGCTACGGCCGCCCCGCGCTCTACACGACCGATCCGGACGAGCACCGCCGCTTCCTGCTGCTCACGCACGCAGCGTTTCTGTGCTGCCAGTACCTGCAGTTCGCACCGCAGATCATGCATTTCAACGACTGGCACTCCGCGGCCGGCACGCTGCTCAGGCGCACCGCCTACGGCTGGGACAATCTGTTCGCGCAGACCCGCACCGTGCTCACCGTGCACAACATCGGCTATCAGGGCATCATCGGAGCCGGCTCGTTGCCTGAACTGCTGCCCGCGGCCGATGCCGGTCTGCTCGATCAGGCGGAGCTGGCAGCCGGACAAATCAATCTGCTCGGCACCGGACTCGCGCATGCCGACCTGATCACGACCGTAAGTCCGACCTATGCGCGCGAGATCCAGACTCCGGAGTTCGGTATGGGACTAGACCCGGTGCTGCGCGCGCGCAGTACCGCCGTGGTCGGCATACTCAACGGCGTCGACTACGACGACTGGGATCCGCGCCACGACCGTTATCTGCCGCAGCATTTCGATCCCGGAAGGTTGTCCGTCAAATCACAGCTCAAACAGGCTCTTTTGCGACGCCTGAAGCTGCACGGGGCGCCGCGCACGGCGCTGATCGGCATCGTCAGCCGGCTTGCCGAGCAAAAGGGATTCGATCTGCTGTTCGAAGCGCTGCCGCGGCTCATGGCGGCGCGCGAATTCAATCTCGCCGTCCTCGGCAACGGCGAGGCCCGCTACGAGTCGTTCTTTACGCGGCTGCAACAGCTGTTTCCCGCCCGCGTACATTTTTACGCCGGCTACAGCGACGAACTGGCGCACTGGATCGAGGGCGCCAGCGATATGTTCCTGATGCCCTCTCACTACGAACCGTGCGGTCTGAACCAGATGTACAGCCTGCGCTACGGCACCGTGCCGATCGTGCGGCGCACCGGCGGTCTCGCCGATTCGGTGCAGCACTTTGACCCGCGGACGGGAATCGGTACCGGCATCGTCTTCAACGATTACGACACCGGCGCCGTCATGTGGGCGGTCGGCACGGCGCTCGACATCTATCGGGACGACAGGGCCTGGGATCGCCTGGTCCGCAACGGCATGGCGCAGGATTTCTCCTGGAGCCGGCAGGTGCCCCAATACGTCGATATGTATGAACGGTTAATCCGCACCTGAGCAGTGGGCTCATGC
>Ga0302320_10001613_pt1 | contig 54075 bp, 59 predicted proteins | sample Bog_T0_3_FD_202130 | JGI IMG/M metagenome (GOLD analysis project Ga0302320, IMG submission 202130) | Peat permafrost microbial communities from Stordalen Mire near Abisko, Sweden - Bog_T0_3 | ecosystem: Environmental > Terrestrial > Soil > Wetlands > Peat | place: Sweden: Abisko, Stordalen Mire...
ATGGCATATCTAGATGACCCTAAGTATTTCGGCTAGCTCGTCGATGTAGTATCGATTGCCGTTCGCCACGTTTTACGGCGAACGGCTGGGCACGTTGGACTAAAGTATGCACATTCGCTATTGAATTGATTCGTGAGTGGATACGGGCTAGCGGACTCCCGCGTTCATCCTGCTATACGCTCTTCTCGTCAGTGAGCCGCCTAGTATTCTCAGTTGACGCTAAATCGCCAATGCGCTCACCGAACCGAAAATCGAGCGGTTCCCCCGGGTTTCACCCGGGGCTATCTTCGATCGTCCCTCCGGGACTAAAAAACGATTGTTGCGGCCAGATGACCGGCAATCCAGACATTATGATTCCTAGGTCTCAGAATCGAGGCCTGAACCCGGCGATCAAGAAACTTGCTTACACCCTCAAGGCTGAAGACCGGCCACCGCGTGGACCTGCGTGGATGGTGTTGTGACAAAGGCGCCACTTACGATGTAAACCGCGTTGACCTGCGGGCTGGTGGCGCCGCTGGTGAGAAAAGCCAGGCCGTTGGCCCCCCATCGAATGAACTTCACCGGTGAGCCAACCACGTTGGGAATGGCGATGGAACCCAGAAGCGCGTTGGTTCACAGGTCTTGATGTCGTGCCCTGACGCACCTTCGCCTATCCAGCGCTTGAATGAGTTTTTCCGTAAGGTGCGGAGGCTTGAGCTGTTTCAAAATACGAGCGGTGGGGTTCGTGGTTTCCCACCCATTTCACGATGGAACTGTGAAATGGATGGGGCACGGAATGTCCATGGGCTGGTCTTGGGTGGTGCACTCGGCCTGTTTGTGGATTAGCACTAAAGGCCTGACTCATTTGCTTGACTCCCAGGTGCCCAAATGCGAGGCACCTGGGGCACCCAGCTTTAGTGGATTCATTCACACCCGGGACCCGGGGCACCCAGCTTTAGTGGATTCATTCACACCCCGGGACCTGGGGCACCCAAACATTTTGGAGGGTAAGACCTGGGCTGCCCAATCATTTGGAGGGTAGGACCTGGGCCACCGAGGCCGCATGGTTTCTGTAAAGAGTCGAATCGAATCATGCTGTGGCCGATGGTGCGATTGCCCGGAGCCGCAACCATGGAGTCCGAAATCTACCGCCAGACACTAGAATGGGAGCAGGGATGCTTTCCCGCACAGGACTGAGCAAACGCCGATGTATGAAGTCACAGTGGAAGCCGGATTCAGCTCCGGCCACTATCTACGCAACTACCGGGGCAAGTGCGAAAACCCGCACGGCCACAACTACAAGGTCCGCGTGACCCTGGCCGGGGCCACGCTGGACGAGGCCGGCCTGTTGCTGGACTTCAAGCTGCTGAAGACGGTGCTGCGCCCGGTGATTGACCGCATCGACCACCAGATGCTCAATGACCTGGAACCCTTCACGGTGCTGAACCCCTCGGCGGAAAATATTGCCAAATACTTCTACGACCAGACCAGCGAACAACTGGCGGGAATGACCGCGGGCCGGGTGCGCATCAAGGACTGCACCATCTGGGAGACAGACACCACCACGGCCACCTACTACGAGTAGAGCAGTTCTCCAGTTTATGTAGCGTGACCTACTTGGTAGTAGGTGGCTTTTTCTTAAGGAAAAAGCCACTGAGCGGCATGGTTCCCCTCTATAGCAACTGGAGAACTGCTATAGCCTGCCGGCCGGCGGACCCATTCTCAGTTCATCTGGCTGGACCTGGACTTGAGGTACTTGTCGAAGGGAATCTCAAAGTAGAAGAGCTCGTTGCCGTCGGCGTTGCGCAGCATGTGCAGGTGCAGCCTGGCTCCCAGCAGCGGGTTGTCGAGCTGGGAGACGTCGTAAAACAGGAATCCGGCGCGGGTGGTGTGCGGTTCCACGACCAGGGCCGCGTACTCGAAGGTGTCAAAGTCCTGCTCGATCTGCTTGTTGCTGGCCTTGGGCTTGAGCTTGATGGCGGGGATGGGTCCGGGCATGGGAATCTTTTTGCCTTCGCGCTCACGGCGCGTCATGAGCCGCTCGACGTCTTCCGGCTCGGCGGCCTGAATCTTATCGCCGGCGGCGGTGATGAAGAGAATGCGGGCGTCGCGCAGGCTGATGGGGCGGCTGCTGTTGTTGGTGACGATGAGCCGCACGGGCATGACGCCGTGGCCAAGGTAATCGACGCGAAAGATGGATTCCTTTTCTTTGGTGTCGTAGGGCTCGGCGGCGATGGCCACCTTTTCGTCGTCGTGCACCTCAACGGCGGGAAATGCCGTGGCCGGCTGCACCGGAGGCGGGGTATGGTCGCTGGCCAGGGCCGGCAACGCCAGCCAGATTAGAAAAAGCGGAATGGTCCACATGGTCCTCATCGTGCTCGACTGTATCATTTGAGGTTGGACTGCGGAAAGGCGCGTTCCGTCACGCATGATTCTCTTTTTCTATAACGTGGCACTGCTGGCGGGCCTGGTGGCCAGCGCTCCCTGGTGGCTGTGGAAGATGGCCACGACCCACAAATACCGTGAGGGAATGGCGGAGCGGCTGGGGAAGACACCGGCGCGGCTGGCCGCTTTGGCGGGCAAACGGCCGATCATCTGGGTTCATGCCGTCTCAGTGGGCGAGGTGCTGTCAGTTGCGCGCATGGTCAAGTCGCTGGACGCCGCATTGCCGGATTATTTCGTCGTGGTATCGACCACCACGCGCACCGGGCAGGCACTGGCCCGCGAGCGCTTTGGCCGGGAGCGGGTTTTCTATAATCCTCTGGATCTGCCCTGGGCCGTGCGCGCCTGCCTGAACAGCCTGCAGCCGCAACTGCTGGTGCTGGCGGAAACCGAGTTCTGGCCGAACCTGCTGAGCGGCTGCTCGCGCCGCAAGATTACCGTGGCTGTGGTGAATGCCCGCGTCTCTGACCGCTCCTGGCCGCGCTACCGGAGGCTGCGGCTTCTGTGGAGGCCATTTCTGAGCCGGATCAATTGGGTTCTTGCCCAGAGCGAGACGGACGCCCAGCGGCTGAAGGCTATCGGCTGCCTGCCGGAACGGGTTACAGTGGCCGGCAACCTGAAGTTCGACGTGCGCGCCGCTGAAGAGGCTGACGCCACACGCCGCTTAAAAGCTCTTGCGCCGGGTTTGCGGCTGGTTGTGGCCGGCAGCACGCTGGAGGGCGAAGAGACCGCGCTGCTGGAAGCGTGGCCGAGGCTGCTTGAGGCCGAGCCGCGACTCGCAATGGTGCTGGCGCCGCGCCATCCTGAGCGTTTTGCCGCCGTGGCTGCGCTGCTGGAAAGCTCCGGCATCCAGTGGGTCAGGCGGTCGGATTGGAGTTCAAAGCCGGAGGGTTTGCTGCATCCGATTGACGCCGGCCAGATTGTTCTTCTCGACACGATCGGCGAGCTGGCGTCAGTCTATTCGCTGGCCGCAGTGGCGTTTGTGGGCGGCAGCCTGGTTGACGCGGGCGGGCACAATCCGCTGGAGCCGGCGCAGTTTGGCGTGCCTATCGTGATGGGCCCCTACGATGCGAACTTCCGCGCCATCATTCAGGATTTGCGCGCGCACCAGGCGCTGCGCATCACCAGCAAGGAAGAGCTGGCCGCAGCTTTGATCGCGCTGCTCCAGGACTCCGCTGCAGCCGCGGCCATGGGCACGCGCGCCCGTGAAGTCTTCCACCAGCAGGCCGGGGCCACGGACCGCTGCATTACGGCGCTACGCGAGCTGCTGGCGGAACGGAGAACCTCCGCATGAACCGCCCCTGGCTAGCTCCGTTGACTCCTCTTTACGCAGCAGGACTCGCGCTGCGCGAACTGCGACTGGGAACACGCCTGGAGCCGGTGCGCCGCCTGCACTTTCCTGTCGTCAGCATCGGCAATCTCTCCACGGGCGGCGTGGGCAAGACTCCGTTGACCATTGCCCTGGCCAAAGCGCTCACGCAGTGCGGCCTTCATGTGGATGTGCTCTCTCGCGGCTACGGACGCCGTGACAAGAACCCTGCCCGCGTCGATCCGGACGGCGCTGCCGAAGAGTTTGGCGACGAGCCGCTGCTGATTGCGCAGGAAGCCGGCGTTCCGATCTACGTGGCCGCGCAGCGTTATGAAGCCGGCCTGCTGGCGGAGACAGATGCGGAGAGAGCCGGAACCAAACCTCGACCGGCAGGTGCAGCGAAGGAAATGATTCCGGTGAAGGGTACGGGCTTTAGCACGTACATCAATACAGCAGAATCAACGTGGGCTTTAGCCCCTGAGGGCCGGTCTTCGGAGAATTCTCCTCAGCCCATTGTTCACCTGCTCGACGACGGATTCCAGCACCGGCAACTCCACCGCGACGTGAATATTCTGCTGCTCAACCGCCAGGACTGGACGGACAGCCTGCTCCCTGCCGGCAACCTGCGCGAGCCGCTCCAAGCTGCCCACCGCGCCACCGTCCTTGCCATTCCCGCCAGCGAGCCGGAGTTGGAAGCGGAACTCAAAGCCTGGGGCTGGACTGGGCCCGTCTGGCGCCTGCGCCGCTCTATGGAACTCCCGGCCGTGGACGGCCCGGTAGCAGCCTTCTGCGGCATCGCCCGCCCTGCGCAGTTCTTTGCCGGGCTTGAAGCAGTTGGCGTGACGGTCGCTCTCCGACACGCGTTTCGCGACCACTACCGCTACACGCCCGCGGACCTGAAGAGCCTCGCGGTCATGGCCCATGCGGCAGGTGCAACCGCGCTTCTCACTACGGAAAAAGACCGCCTAAGGATTGGAAAACTCTCTGCCGCGTTCCCGGAGTTGCTCCCGCTGAAAACCGTCCGCCTGCGGGTTGAGATTGAACACGCGGACGAGGCTATCGAGTGGCTGGCAGAGCGGTTGAGGTCAACCGCTCATTTGTGCTCTTGATTCGATTGTGCGCCTTGGGACGGTAAGTCTCTGCGGATGTGCGAGGCGACGGTTCAGGGCGGAATTGTCCGGTTTTCGCGTTCGGGACTGAGCCGACGAGAAGGTAAGGGACGGATTGGCGACTACACACCCAGAACCCGAATTGCAGGGAGGTATACTGCTGGAGATACCTCGAAATGCAGGCAAATACAACAGCGGCGGACTATTTGAGCGACGTCGCCATTGCCGACGCACTCGTCGGAGTGCTCGCGTCAGGCTGCGTTATCGTGATCGCTCTGCTGCTCGGCGGATTTAGCTTTTTCCAGCCATGGATGATCTCCGCCCCGGCGGTGCTTCTCACTACGGGCCTTCTCCGGGCGCGAAGCGAGGGTAATATCTGGCTAAAAAGCGTTGTCATTAGCCTCGCATCACTTCTGTTTGCCACATTCTTCGGAAACATTCCCATGGTCGGGAGTGCCATGCCTTTTCTGATCCTGCCATGCGCCTGCGGTATTTGGATTCGCCGTCGCAGACGTTCAATCACAATTCCGAGTGAGTAACCGCCAATTCGGACATTACTCACTGTTTTCGCCGCGCCCCTCCGGGGCGCGGGTTGTTTTTCGCGGTGGGGCGCAGTTCCCCGGGTTTCACCCGGGGCTATCTTCGATCGTCCCTCCGGGACTAAGAACTTATCCGTACGTTAGCTCTTGAGGGAGCTCAGGTCTCCGGAAAGGCTGCCCTGGGGGCGTCCGCGCCGCAGGCAGCTTCGCGGGCGGGTCAGGAGACCCGCGCGACAGCCGGCCGGGAGGCCGGCGCTACTCATTTGCGGAGGCTCGCGATTCCGGGCGGGTTTTGCAGTGGGGCACAGGCAGTACCCATTCACACGCCGCCTGCAACCCGTTCATCACTCCGCGTTGTCGATCTGGGCGCGCTGCAGACGGTCGGAGAAATCGACGTAGACCGACTTCCACGTGGTAAAGAAATCGATGGCTCCATTGCCCTCGCGGTGGCCGTTGCCGGTGTGCTTGACGCCGCCGAAGGGCAGATGCACCTCCGCGCCGATGGTGGGCGCATTGATGTACGTAATGCCGGCCTCCAGGTCGCGGATGGCCGTGAAGGCGCGGTTCACATCCCTGGTATAAAGCGACGCGGAGAGCCCGTAGTCAATGGAGTTGGCGATCGCAATGGCTTCTTCAAAGGTCTCGAACTCGATCAGGCAAACCACCGGGCCAAAGACCTCTTCGCAGGCGATGCGCATGGCGGGCGTAACGCCGCCCAGAACCGTGGGCTCAAAGAACGTGCCGTGAGCGTAAGCGCCTTCCGTCAGCGCGTGTCCGCCGGTCAGCAGCTTTGCCCCCTCGGCCAGGGCAATGGCCACGTATTTCTCTGAGGTTTCAATCTGGCTTTCGTTTACCTGCGGGCCCACCTCGACCGATTCATCCAGCCCGTCGCCGACCCGGAGTTCCCTGGCGCGGGCCACAAACTCGGCGGTAAATTTCTCCGCAATGCCCTTCTGCAGCAGGATGCGGCTGGTGGCCGTGCAGCGCTGCCCGGTGGTGCCGAACGAGCCCCAGAGAGCGCCGTCGAGAGCCAGTTCCAGATTGGCGTCGTCGAGCACGATCTGGGCGTTTTTGCCGCCCATTTCGAGGGAAACAGGCTTGAACCCCGCCGCCGCCCGCTGCGCCACCAGCGAACCCACGGCGCTTGACCCGGTAAAGCTGATGGCGCGCACGTCCGGGTGCTCCACCAGCGGCGTTCCCACCGCAGAGCCTGTGCCTGAGACGATGTTGACCACGCCCGTCGGCAAGCCGGCATCCACCAGCGTTTGGACGAGATTGTAGGTGGACAGAGGCGTATCGGTGGCCGGCTTGATGACGCAGGTGTTGCCTGAAACCAGCGCGGGAAACAGCTTCCAGCTGGGAATCGCCATGGGGAAATTCCACGGCGTAATCAGCCCCACCACGCCCACCGGCATGCGGACGCTCATGGCGAACTTGTTCTGCAACTCGCTGGGCGTGGTCTGGCCGAACAGCCGCCGTCCTTCACCGGCAACGTAAAAGGCCTCGTCGATGGCCTCCTGCACGTCGCCGCGGGTCTCGGCCAGCACCTTGCCCATTTCGCGGGTCATCTGGCGGGCGTACTGTTCCTTGCGCTCTTTGAGCAGGAGACCGGCGCGCACCAGAATCTCAGCCCGCTTGGGCGCCGGAACCAGCCGCCACGTGGCAAAGGCTGTTTTTGCGGCGGCCACGGCCTGGGCCACGTCGCCGGCGTGCGAGGAGGGAAAGGCGCCCACCACATCCGCGTGGTTGGCCGGGTTGAGGTTGAGGATGGTTCTGCCTTCGGCGGCCGGAAGCCACTGGCCGCCGATCAGATTGTGATATGTGGGATAGGTCATGGAAGCCTCGAATTGCGGGGGGCAGGGACCGGAGAGCAGAGATCAGGGGTCAGAGATCAGAGATCAGGGCTCGGGCCCTGCCCGGCGAACACCTGAGTTTACCGCAACGTTTACTACGCTGGCGCGGCTTTTTGCAGGGTTTGCGGGCTTTCCATGCGGCCCCGGCTCGCTGGACGTACAATAAGCCTTGAGGTAGATTCAGCTTTCCAATGTCATTGAACGGATATCCTTCGCGCTCCTCGCGATCGCACGGTCTGCGCTCGCTCTTCAGCATGTTTTCCAGCGACCTGGCCATCGATCTCGGCACGGCAAACACACTGGTCTACGCGGCCGGCAAGGGCATTGTTGTCAACGAGCCCTCCATTGTAGCCATCAACAAGAACACCGGTGAAGTGGAAGCCGTAGGCAAGGAGGCCAAGGAGATGCTGGGCCGCACGCCCGGCAACATCGTGGCCATCAAGCCGATGAAGGACGGCGTCATCGCCGACTTCAAGGTCACCGAGAAGATGCTCAACTACTTCATCCAGAAGGCGCACAACCGCAAGATGCTGGTGCATCCGCGCATTGTGATCGGCGTGCCTTCCGAGATTACGCAGGTTGAAAAGCGCGCCGTTGAAGACTCGGCCTATCGCGCCAAGGCCAGCGAAGTGTACCTGGTGGAACAGGCCATGGTGGCGGCCATCGGCGCCGGACTGCCCATCACCGAGCCGGGCGGCAACATGGTTGTGGATATCGGCGGCGGCACCACGGACATCGCGGTGATTTCGCTGTCGGGCATTGTCTACTCGCGTTCCGTGCGCATGGCCGGCAACCAGATGGACGAAGCCATCACCAACTATCTGAAGCGCAAATACAACCTGCTGATCGGCGAGCGTACCGCCGAGCACATCAAGATTGAAATCGGATCGGCCTTCCCGCTGGACAAGCCTCTGAGCATGGAGATCAAGGGACGCAACCTGATCGAGGGCGTGCCGAAGTCGATCACCGTGGACGACAGTGAGATTCGCGAGGCGCTGGGCGAGTGCATCGCCGTGATCATGAACGCCATCCGCGTGGCCTTGGAACGCACTCCGCCGGAACTATCTGCTGATATTTCGGACCGGGGCATTGTGCTGACCGGCGGCGGCGCGCTCATCAAGAACCTGGACAAGCGCATCCGCGAGGAAACCGGCCTGCCGGTCTCCGTAGCCGACGACCCGCTGGCCTCGGTGGTACTGGGAACCGGCAAGATGCTCTCAGACTTCCGGCTGCTGCGCAAGATCAAGATCGATTGAGACAGTTTTCAGTTGTCAGTTTTCAGTTGTCAGCGATTGGATTTTGAGCACATATTATGCGTCTGGAATCCACTGGATTTCAGGGGTCCGCTTTCACACTGGGTACCGGCAACTGGCAGCAAGAAACTGACAACCGACAACTGAAGACTGTCTCAGACCATGGAATCCATCTTCATCCGCTATCGGAATCTTCTGGTGCTGCTGGCAATCCTGGTGGCGCAGATCATCGGCTTGGCCGTGCAGGTGCGCCAGACCGGGAGCGGGCGCATCACCCTGGACACGCCGGATGGCTCCAGCGTGCGGCTCATCCGGTTGTGGGCCGATATGCTGGTCACGCCTCCCGAGCAGGTGATCCACTCCTCCAAACTGGGCATGGAAGATTTGTGGCAGAACTACCTTAACCTGCGCCACGTCCGCGAGCAAAACCAGGATTTGCAAAAGACCATCGACCGGCTGCGGCTGGAGCAGGCCTCGCTGCTTGAGGATGCCCGCCAGGGCCAGCGCCTGCAAGCGCTTCTCGGCTTCCAGCAGAAATACATTTACACGACCCTGGCTGCGCAGGCCATCGGCTCCAGCGGCAGCGATCAGTCCCGCGTCTTCTACCTGGACAAGGGTTCTGCCGACGGGCTGGACCGCGACATGGCCGTGATTACCGCGGAGGGCATCGTCGGCAAGGTGCGCGAAGTGTTTCCGCACTCGGCGCAGGTGCTGGCCATCAACGACCAGACCAGCGGCGCGGGCGTGATTCTTGAGACCACGCGCGTGCGCGGCATTCTGCGCGGTAACGCAGCCGGGCAGCCCCAGATTGTGGACATCATGTCGGACCAGCGCATCCAGCCGGGCGAAAAAGTGCTCACCGCGGGAGGCGATCAGATTTTTCCGCGCGGACTGCCGGTGGGCGTGGTGGAAAAAGTGGTCCGCGACCCCGACCGCGACTCATTCATCGACGTGATTGTGAAGCCCGCTGCGCATCTTGACCGGCTGGACGAGGTGCTGGTCATCACTTCTACCCAACCGCGTTTCTCGCCGGAAGACCAGCAGGACCTGGCCACCAGCGAAACCCTCAAGGGAGCGGAGGCAGCGGCGATCGAGGCACAGCAAAAAGCCTCGCAGATCATGGCCGAACGGCTCCCCGGCCTCACCGACCCCAACCTTCCTCCGGAGCAGCAGCCGCTTCTTGACACCTCGAATCCCAATCCCGTGGCCCATCCGCCCCTGGCTCTGCATCCGGACCGGTTCACGCCGGGAACGGGAACTGTGCCGGCGCCTGACGCAGATGCCGGCTCGACAGCTGGCGCGGCCCCCAAACTTCCACGGGAAAAACAGGCCTCCGCGCCCGAAGGCCGGGAAAGCGGCAACGCTGCCAAAGCCGCCCCAAAATCCAGTTTGAAACTCGCCCCGAAACCCGGCACGAAACCAGTCCAGACCGCCACCCCACCGCAAACCAAGCCGCAGAGGAACCCATAGCCATGTCTGTCTTAGGCGCGAACTTCCGCCGCGATCTGGAGATCCGCCGTTACCCGCTGTTGGTCTACGCCCTGGTGCCGCTGGCGGCGCTGGTGCTGCAGGCATGGCTGCCGCGGGTGCTGGGCCGCTATGCGTGGTTTGACCTGCCGCTGGTGGTGACGGTGTACTTTGCCCTGGGCCGCCGCAGTCCCATCCAGGGCACGCTGATGGGCGCGGCCATGGGTCTTTTTGAGGATGCGCTCTCACACCACGCGATCGGCATCAACGGCATTGCAAAAACCATTGTGGGCTTTCTGGCGGCGTCGGTGGGCGTGCGCATCGACGTAGACAATCACACAATCCGCCTGATTCTCAACTTCCTGCTCTCTCTGTTGGCCAGCGCAATTTATGTCTTCATTTACCGCGTCCTGCTGGGACTGGATCTGGAATGGCAATGGTTTACCGAACTTTTCAAGGCAGTCGGCAACTCGCTGATCGCCCTGGTGCTGTTTCCCCTGCTGGACCGTCTGCAGATTAGGGAATAGGGAATAGGGAATACCGCGAAAGCGGCGGTACTTCAAGGGGCAGGACTGATGTTTTCCAGCATGGGCAATCGCGATGAAAAGCTCTCCTCCGTCAAGCTGGCGGTGGTGCAGTACGGCATTCTGCTCATGATGCTGGCACTGGCCGCGGGGCTGTGGCGGCTGCAGGTGCTGGGCGCGGAAAATTTCCGCCTGCTGGCCGAGCAGAATCGCATCCGCAAGGTTCCGGTGCTGGCCGCGCGCGGCAAGCTCTTTGACCGCGAAGGCAGGCTGCTGGTCGACAACTACCCCTCCGCTTCCTGCTTCCTGGTCCGCGAGCAGGGCCGCAATGTCGATGCCGATCTGCCGCTCATCGCCAAGGGACTGAGCCTGGATCTGGAGCAGTTGCGCGCCACCCTGCGCCGCTATCGCGCCGCGCCCGGCTATCAGCCGATTCCGATCAAGCAGGACATCAGCGACGACGAGCGGGCCTTTATCGAGTCGCATCGCAACGAGCTGCCCGAACTGGAGACCGTGGACGAAGAGCGGCGCCTCTATCCGCGCGACGGCTTTGCCGCTCACCTTATCGGTTATGTCGGCGAGGTGAGCGAGGAGGATCTCAACAATCCCCGCTTTGCGGCCTACGAGCCAGGGGACGTGGTGGGCAAGGCGGGCGTTGAGGAAACCTACGACGAGTTGCTGCGCGGCCAGGACGGATCGCGCGACGTGATTGTGGACAGCCACGGCCGCGAAGTGGGCTACCTGCGCACCCAGCACGCGATCCCCGGCCAGGACCTGAAGCTGACCATCGACAACGACCTGCAGCGCGCCGCCGAACTGGCGCTGGGCGACCGCAACGGCGCCATTGTGGCCATGGACCCGCGCAACGGCGAAATACTCGCCATGGTTTCGCGTCCCAGCTTCGATCCCAACGATTTTGCCGTCCGCATCAATCGCACCAACTGGAACAAGCTCATCACCGACCCCGACCATCCGCTGATGAACAAGGCGCTGCAGGCACAACTGGCGCCGGGCTCCACATTCAAGATTCTCATGTCGGTGGCCGGCCTCGAAGAGGGCATCGCGCAGGACATGAAGATCAACTGCGCCGGCGGATGGGGGCCCTACGGCTTCTTCCACCACTGCGACGAGCACCACGGCGCGGTGGATATTCACAACGCCATTCCGTTCTCCTGCGACACCTTTTATTACATGCTGGGCGACAAGCTGGGCATCGACAGAATCGCAAAATATGCCACCGCCTTCGGGTACGGCCAGAAGACCGGCATCGATCTGCCGGGCGAACAGCCAGGTCTGATGCCCTCCGCGCAATGGAAGCTGAAGAACTACCACGCGCGCTGGTATCCCGATGAAACGCTCGACGTCGCCATTGGGCAGGGCGCGGTGGAAGCAACGCCGCTGCAACTGGCCCGGATCATCGGCGGCATCGCCTCCGGCGGCCACCTGGTCAGGCCGCGCGTCGTCTTTCCCGATCAGTTGCCGGCAGACTTTCACAAGGCGCTGCTGGAGAGCTTTCCCGGATCCGGCGACGTGAACTTCCCCATCGATCCGGAGAATTGGACCACGATCACCGACGGCATGTACCAGGTTACCCAGCCCGGATACTTCCACACCGCCGGTTCCGCACACCTTGAGGGCGTCGACTTCGGCGGGAAGACAGGAACCGCCCAGGTAATGAGCCACGAGGCTCTGGGCAAAACAGAAAAAGGCAAAATTACCCGTCCCAATGTGTGGTTTGTCGGCGTCACGCCCAGCCACAATCCCGAACTGGTGGTCGCCGTGCTCTGGCAGAATGGCGAGTTCAGCTATTACCCCGCCCGCATCGGCGCCAAGGTGGTTTCAGCCTATGTTGAAAAGCAGCGCCGCCTGGCAAACAACCTGGTGCCCGTCAAAACTCCGGCTCCGGCAGAGATGAGCGCAGTATGGACCGAACCCGGTCCCGCCGTCGCGGCCAATTCCACGCGTCAGAACACGCAGCCCGTAAGGCTGCAGACTGGCCACTTCCTGGTGCAAAACGGCCAGATCGTTCCCGGCAAAACTACCGCTCAGAGCGCCGCGCTAAAACCGGCAAGAGGGCCAGTCCATAAACCCGCCGCAGCCCCTTCCCAACTGGCCGCGGCTGCGCCCCCAGGCACGGGAAGGGGCCAATGACCCCGATGCGCCGCATTCTCAGCTTTCGTGACTTCGACTGGGCGCTGCTCGGCATGGTTCTGGTGCTCTGCACCATCTCAGTCCTCGAGATCTACTCGGCCACGCTGCACACCAAGTACACCGGCTTCCACACCAAGCAGATTTTCTGGATCAGCGGCGGCCTGGTGGCCATGTTCATCTTTGCGAAAATCGATTACCACAAGCTGATCGATTTCGTTCCCTGGGCCTATGGCGTTTGCCTGGTGGCCCTGCTGGCCGTGCTGGCCGTGGGACAAAAAGTCCTGGGCGCGCGCCGCTGGATCAGGCTCGGCCCCATGCACTTTCAGCCTTCAGAGTGGGTCAAGCTGGTGCTGATTCTGGCGGTGGCCCGTTACTTTGCCAACCTGGGCGGGCGCTCGCTCACCTGGAAAGACATCATCAAGTCCTTTGTGCTGGTCGGGATTCCCATGCTTCTGGTGATCAAGCAGCCGGACCTGGGCACCACCCTGACCTACATGCCCATTCTGGTGGCCGGCCTGTTTCTGGGCGGCATTAATATCCGTCAGGCGCTGATTCTCTCCACTTGCGCCCTGGTGCTGGTGGGTGGCGTCTGGACCAGCGGCAAGTTGCTGAAGCCCTACCAGAAGGCTCGCCTCACCAGCTTCATCAATCCCGACAACGACCCAAAGGGGACCGGCTACCAGATCCGCCAGTCGCTGATCGCTGTCGGTTCCGGCGGAATCTGGGGCAAAGGCGCAGCCAAGGGAACCCAGACCCAGGGCGACTTTCTGCCCATCCCGCATGCCGACTTTATCTTTGCCGCCTTCAGTGAGGAACACGGCTTCGTCGGCGCATTTTTGGTGCTGCTGCTATACTTTTTCATATTGATGCGTTTGATTCAGAACGCTCAAACAGCCGCCGACCTGTCCGGCTCCTTGATTATCATGGGGGTAGTGGCTGTGTTGACCTTTCAGATAGCGGTCAATGTAGGCATGGTCATAGGCTTTATGCCAGTCACCGGAATTCCTTTACCGTTAATGAGTTACGGCGGATCTTCGGTGTTGTTTACGTTCCTGGCGCTGGGTGCGGTAATGAATGTCCGCATGCGCCGGTTCGTCAACTAGGCGGCTTCAGAGGTTCACCTCTTGTGTTTCCCCGGAATAGTCCGGACCGCAAGGGAATGATTTTTAAGGTAGTTAGAGCAAAATCAGAGTACTCGTGGGGACCAGAAGTGTGTACGAGGTTGCGTTTTCTTGAGGAAAACGCAACTTGGCCGCATCAACTTCCCTTACAGCAACTCTGATTTTGCTATAGCCGGCCAGGTCCGGATGGATCTCGAGCCCGGCAGGATAAGGGTTCATGAGCACGCAGAGACGGGAAAATCGTTGGCAGCGTACAAGTTGCACGGGACGCGTAAGAGCATCGGAGCAGGTTAGCTCCGCTCAGATCGCGCGGCAAGTTCGTGCAAACGCCAACGGTGGAACGGCCCCGCCGAGAACTTCGGTAAGGTTGGCCACAAACTCTCTGCAATCGGATTACCGCAGCATTCAGATCGTCAGGCCTGTTCGGTTTTTTCGTATAGACATCCGCCGCGGTTCGCCGCCCCCAGGGGCTGGCAATCGTACGGATACCGGCTCACCGGCGACACACGGTTCTTCCCCTCCGCCCATCCCCTTCCCTTCCGGTTTTGCGCGTCTCCATCCCGCCTTGCCCCAGATCCCAGCAGGCAGACGCCGCTGGGCGGAAAGGTACGATGGCAAAAGAGATTTGCATCTCCAGCACGCCGCATGAAACGCGGCTTGCAATTCTTGAAGACGATCAACTCGCGGAAATTTACTACGAACGCGAAAACGAATACACCCTGGCAGGGTCGATTTACAACGGGCGCGTCACCCGCGTCCTGCCCGGCATGCAGTCCGCCTTTGTGGACGTGGGCCTCGAACGGGATGCCTTCCTCTATGTAACCGACTTCATGGAGCTCGAAGACCCGGAAGAGACCGATGAGCTGGAAAAAGCCGCGGTCATAGGCGGCAACCAGGCTCCTCGCGAAGTCCGGCACACAGCCAGTCCCGAACGGAACGGCCGCCAGGAAGAACGCCCCTCCCGCACCACCCCATCTACCGAACAGAAGCAGGAGCCGCGTCAGGACCGCCCGCAAAGGGAGCGCCGTCCCGCCGCTGACGCCGTATCTGCTGCTGAGCCCGAATCCATTGTCATCTCCGAGCAGGCAGACGACGAGGAGCAGGACTCCAGCGCAACCGAAGCCAAGCGCTGGCGCGGACGTCGCCATCGCCGCGGTGGCCGTGGTCCGGCAGGCCGCGCGGAATCCGAAGAGTCCACTGAGACCTACGCGCAGACGCCTGCTGAAGCTGACTTTGCGCACGACATCCAGGCTGCCGCCGGAATCACCGGCGATGCACAGAAAGTTCTCGCTTCGTCGCCGGAGTGGTCTGCAGCGCCAGCGCCCCGCGGCGACCGAGCCCCTGTTCCGTTTGTTCTTCCTGGCGAGTCGCTCTCAAAATACGGCGGCACGCCCGCGGACGATGCGCCCAAAGCGGCGCAGGAAACTGCCGCACCGGCCCGTCCGTCCAGCAGCTTCAAGCCGGCAACGCTGATTGAAGCGCCCCTCGAGTGGGACGGCAGCGGACTGCTTCCCGGCGAATCGCTCTCCAGACACCGCACCCGCAAGCCCGAGGCTGACGAAGAAGTTGAGTCGCAAAACAACGGCGGCGCTCCGGATGAGGCAGAAGAGGAAGACCTGGTCACGGAAAGGACAGATTCTCAACCGGAATCTGACGCTGAGCCAGCGGTTGAGGTACAACAGCATTACTTTGTCGCGGAAGACCACCTGGCAGAGGAACAGCTCGACCAGGAAGAACTCTTCGAGGAGTCGACTGAAACCGCGCCCGAGTCACCCAATGCAGACGACTATGAGGTTGAGACGGTGATTGAGGAGCCATCGGCCGATGAGCCACTGGCATCCCCGGTGATACGGCAGAATGAGTCGACAGCCGATCTTGACTCAGACAAGCCTGCCGATTCTGAACGCGTTGAGGCCGAATCCGATGAGCCGGAATCCGGCGCATCCGCCAGCCACAACGTTGACCCTGCGGCCCCCACCGGCTTTCGCCTCTTCGGCATCGGCAAGAAGAAAAAGGAAGAAGAAGCCAAGGCAAAGCCCGCTTCAGTACCCTCGGTCTCAGCCTATGCCCCCGGCAGCGGCCACATCGAGGAAGAGGTCATTGATGAGGAGGAGTTCGACGCTCCCCGTCATCATCACCACAAGGCCGACGAACACGATCTGGACGATTACGAAGAGGAAACGCTGCCCACGCAGATTCGCTCCGGCGACCTGGGCGAAATGCTCCAGGAAGCCCACCTCGACCACCGCATCCAGTTGAACTTCGACGACAAGAACGTCGAGGACGAGTCATTCGACGATGAAGAAGATGAGCCCTCATCCGAAGCTCAGCCCGCTGCCGGCGAAACACCCGGCCAGCAGCGCCGCGACCGCGGCACCCGCGGACGCCGCGGCCGTGGAACCTCCGGCAGCCCCGCTGCAACCGGCAGCCAGGGTAACCGCCGCGGCGGACCCTCACGCCGCTCGATGCAGACATCGGACCTGCCGATCATCAGCGATTTATTGAAGCCCGGCCAGGAAATCCTGGTGCAGATCGCCAAGGAGCCCATCGCCAAGAAGGGCGCGCGCATCACTTCGCACATCGCACTGCCCGGACGCTTCCTGGTCTTCATGCCCACTGTCACCCACATCGGTGTCAGCCGCAAAATCGCCTCCGATGAAGAGCGTCAGCGCCTGAAGCGGATTCTGGTTCACGAGCGCGGCGAAGCCACCGGCGGTTTCATCGTGCGCACTGCTGCCGAAGGCGCATCGGAAGAAGATCTCCGCGCCGACCTCCGCTTCCTCATCCATCTGTGGGACGAGATCAAGACCCGCTCAGACGATTCCAAGTCGCCCGCGCTCATCTATCACGACCTGTCTCTGATCGAGCGCATTCTGCGCGACCAGGTCAGCAGCAACTTCTCCAACATCTGGGTGGATTCAGAAGCCGATTACGAGCGCATCGTGCGCTTCCTCAATCGCTTCTCGCCCACGCTGGTGCGCCGCGTCAAGCTCTACACCAAGGAGACTCCGCTCTTTGAGCACTTCGGCATTCAGGACGAAATCTCGAAAGCTCTGCGCTCCAAGGTCTGGCTCAAGTCCGGCGGCTCGATCGTCATCAACCAGACGGAAGCCCTGGTGGCCATCGACATCAACACAGGAAAATATGTCGGCAAGTCGGCTCGCCTTGAGGACACCATCGTCAAGACCAACCTGGACGCGGTGCCGGAGATTGTCCGCCAGATTCGTCTGCGCGATCTGGGCGGCATCATTGTGATCGACTTCATCGACATGGACGACCGCAAGAACCGTTTCAAGGTACTGGCCGCCCTTGAGGAAGCGCTCAAGAGCGATCGCGCTCCGACCAAGGTTCTCCAGTTCAACGATTTCGGCCTGGTCGCCATCACCCGCAAGCGCGTCAAGCAATCTCTGGAACGGACCCTCTCGGTTCCTTGCCCCACCTGCCAGGCCACCGGCATGGTGAAGAGCCCGACGACGGTCTGCAACGAGATTTACACCGAGTTGCGCAAGATGAAGAAGCACTTCGAGGGCGCCGATGTTCTGTTGCGCGTGAACCCGGAAACCGTCAAGGTGCTCAAGTCCAACAACGCCAGCTGGCTCACCGAGTTTGAAGAACTGGTCGGCAAAAACATCCTGGTCAAGAGCGACGCCACGCTGCATCCCGAGCAGTTCGACATTCAGGGATAAGGCGCACAAACCGCATCAAAACGCCAAAGACCGGAGCGATTGCTCCGGTCTTTGTTGTTTTGATGCGGTTCGAAACACACGCAACCTATCGGATCACATGAATCGGAACACCCACCTTCAGGTTTCTCCAAACCTGCGGGAACTACCCTACAGAATTCCCAGAACCCGCAGCCGCACCAGTCCGCCGGCCAGCACCCCCAGCGGCGCAATCGCCACCAGCGCCAACTGGTACCAGATCGGCTGCATCCCCTTCGATTGCAGAGCGCTCAGCGCCGCCAGTGCCAGCACCACCACCGCCAGCGTCAGCACCGGGTAAAGCGGATTGGCGGGTGAGGCCCAGGCCGTCACATACCCGCCGGCCGCGGCTGCCAGAAACGAGTAACCCAGGTTCACAAAGGCGTAGCCAGGACTGGGTTTGCCCTTATCGCCTGCCCAGCTCGGCGTCAGCCAGGTCAGCAGGGCGGTGGCCAACGCAACCAGTGCGGCCATGGTGCAAAAACCGGCCAGCAACGCCAGAAATACGTGCAGAATTACCACGGCTTTCTCTCCTCCTGGGTCGGCGTTCCCACCTCGCCCTTTTCAATGCGCTGCAGAAACACCCGCGCCAGCATCCGCTCTCCGGGATTGCTTTCGCCGTGAATGGAGCAGAGGTCAAGAAACTCGTCGCTCAGTGCGTTCCGCTCTTCCTGCTGCGAAAAAATCCCCTGCAGCGCAAGCGCCAGTTCGCGCAGGCGGACAGCCTCCGGCCAGCTTTCCTCCGCGCCTACAAGGTCGGAGAAGAGCCCCTTGCGGCCCTGGGCGCACTCTTCCAGGCAAGCCAGCAACTGCTCGCGAAAGACTTGCGCCAGCATCTCCAACTGCCCGGGTTCCACTTCGTCGCGCGGGTCCATGATTTACTTCCCCTGCATTGCCGCTTCCACATCCTCGGCGGTATGCGGCAGCGCGGCGTCCAAGTCAATCAGCTTGCCGTCGGCACCCACCAGGAAGTCGCACTCGATGCGCAGGCCCAGCTTCTCCTCGGGAATATAGATGCCCGGCTCAATGGTAAACACCATCCCCGGCTTCAGCACTGCCGGATAATCGCCCGGATCGTGCACGTCGATGCCCACCATGTGTCCCAGCCCGTGCAGCCAGTACTGGCCCAGCGGCTCGCCCTTCAGGCTTTTCCCGTGCGAGTTGATGTAGTTGTAGGCCGCATTGTCCAGCGAATCCGGATCGCGCCGGTCGCGGTCGTTGATCTTCGACTTGCCCGCGACGAACGCGTCGATCGCCGCCTGCTGCGCGCCCAGCACAATGTTGTAAATCTCCCGCTGCCGCGCGGTGAAGTGCCCGTTGGCCGGCACGGTCCGCGTAATGTCGGAGGCGTACATGGAGTACTCGCACGCCGCATCCACTACGACGATGTCGCCGTCCTCAATGGTGCGCGAGTTCTCGGCATAGTGCAGCGTGGTCGAGTTGATGCCCGAGCCCACAATCGGCGCATAAGCGGGCCGCTCGCAGCCGCCCTCCATCCACGCTGCCGTCATCTTGCCGGCGATGGCCCGTTCGGTCACGCCCGGCCGGACCGCCCGCATCATCACGCGTTGCGCTTCAATGGAAGCGGCTGAAGCCTTCTTCAGTAGTTCAATCTCTCCCGCGTCTTTCACCACGCGCAGTTCGGCCGTCACGTCGCTCACATCGTGGACCGCAATGGCGTTCGAGTCCATGCCCAGCGTGGCTGCGGTCAAGCCCAGCAGAGCCTTGGCCTGGGGGGCCGCCGGTTGCGTCCACACATTGTGCACCAGCCGCCGATCTTTATCGATCAGCCCGTTCAGCACTGCGGGCAGCGCCGTCATCGGCTCCACTGCGTCCACGCCCGCCGTCTCGGCTGCACCCGGCGTGGCCGCATCCAGCTTGATCCCGGTGTACTTTTCCATGCGCAGATCGCGCGTCGGCAAAAACAGAATCTCTTTGTATCCGCGCGAAATCGTCGTGCCCGCACTTCGGCTCGGTACAGCTTCCCCCACAATCAGCAGCGCCGCTCCCGGCTCGTTCCATCCGGTGAGGTAATAAAAATCCTCATCCTGGCGGTAAGGCATAAAATCCAGCAGCGGTTCCTGGGCGGCAAACAGCACCGCAACGCCGCCGCGCAGCCTTCCGCCCAGCGCCACGCGCCGCGCATGGTAAACCCCGGCAGGCTGCTTTTCCAGAGCATTCAGCGCAGGTATCGCCGTCAAGGCGGCCAGCAAGGCAAGTGCGACAAACCGGAACAATTTCATTCTGCTATTGTCGTCCCTGGCGCTCCTCGCCGCAAAACGGAACAGGCTGAATGATCGGCCGGCTCCTATCTGTAAGTTTTCTCGGATCGGATGAGAATCGCGGATATGGCCACGGTCATCGTGCTGCGGTCCAACTGGAAGATCATCCTGTAAGACCCCACGCGTTTACGGAAGCGGCCTTTCCATTCAGCGCCTTTGAGCAGAAGGACGTCTCCGGCCATGGGATCGGACTCCATCTCGTCGATGGAGCGCTCGACTTGTGCTTGCCGGTCGCGGGGCAGCTTCTTCAACTCCTTGATGGCAGAAGCCGAAAGCTCAACGGCCCAGTTCATCTTTCACCGTTCGCCAGGATTTGGACTGTCCGGCCTTGATCTCCGACTCGCCTCGGCGGACCTTAACTGCATCGCCCGCCGTCAGGGAATCGTCTCCGATATCGACGAGCCGCTTGGGGCGCATTTGCAGACGTCCGCCCTCGGCGCTCACCTCGACAAAATCCCCGGCACGCAGCTTGAGCGCATCGAAGACGCGCTTGGGAATGACCACCTGGCGACGCTGGCCGATCCGGCTCACTACCGCTGTTTTGACTGAAATTCCGCTAGACATACTTTCAGCTTAGCGGAAATGCGGAAACTGTCAAGGATGTCCATTTGTTCCATGAGATTACTTCTTGAGCTCTGGCCTGGCTAATGGCAGATCGAAGAAGCCGATGCGCAGCTCTGATGTGGGGACAAAATTGGTTAGATGCATCTGGAAATGGTCTGTATCCAGCTTCTTGATCAGCGCATGTTGCGGCGTGCAGAAATTCACCACATTCTGCCTGTCCTTATCCCATAGCTGCCCTCGTCCGACAATCAAGGTGAAATCTTCAATCGGCTGTTTCCAGGTATTGGCGCTGGTCAAAACGAAATCCACCCAACGCGGAGACAGTACTCCCGCAGACAGATTTTTAATCTCGACCGGGTCTGTCTCGCTCAGGTGAAGGCGAGTCGCAATCGTCCTTTGGAGGGATTTGTCCAAGCAGAATCCAGACAACAGGGACACTTGGTCTGTCAGTTCTGAGTCGGCGCTGGCAGGAAGATGATCCGCCGCAAGAGCCCCAAAAACCTCAGATGGGGAGTCAATGCGAGTGAAGCCAATGAACGGCGCATACTCGTGGCGGATATGCACTGTGGAATAAGCCGGAAACGTCTGCGTCCAGTGGTATTGAAGGTGAACGGTCCAGAGCGCGTAAGCGGGGCTCTCCGTATCGTGGAAGAGGCCTTCCCTGACGAGCCTTTCTTTTTCTTTCTCTGGCAATTTCTCGAAATCGGGAGTCGATTCTCGAAAGAAGTGGCTGGAATCGTCCTTGCCAAAGTAATGCCCAAAGGTCCGAATATCGATCAGGTCGGCGCGAAGAGTCTCTGTTACATCTTTGTCGCCGAGCGTCGCTTTGCTCTCGGTCTGGTAGCTCACCGGCTTGCCGTCAACCCACAGTTGGAACTTCTCAAAGGACTGCTCAGATGGAAGCGTCTCCGGAACCTCTGATTTGTACGGCGGAATTGGAAATGCCACCTCGGTGGTCACATCTTGGTCCGTATCGTTGCGGAAGTCGTAATCGACCACAACCTTCTTGTCGCTGATGCGCAGCACCTCTTTGGCCATGACGATGCGCGTCTCGCGGCGGGGCACCAGGCCCCCGGCGGCGATGGAGGCGGCCGAATCGTCGGCCCACCCCGAAATGGGCGCGCTGAAGCACAATCCGGCGGCAATCGCCGTGGTGCAGAGAATGGCTTTGCGGTTCATGGCGGAAAGTATCGCAGATTCGGAGGACCGCAAGCCATCAAAGCAGGTTTTTCGCCCCTTTCCGCCCTCTTCCCCATTGAATTTCCCCCGAAATCCCCGTATGCTAAGGATGCAGACGAATTTGTCCGCCAGAAGTACTTGCCGTGAACGCACCGGCTGGCGGAGAGAGGAGTGGGCTCATAGCCCACTTTTTATTTGCGGCAAATTCACCGGGGTGAACACTCCGAAAACGGCCGTCTGAAGGCGGCACAGGGTACGGGTTCCCGGCTGGCGATCTTGGCTTGTTGGGGGTGTTGGGGAAGATGGCAGTCAAGCTGGAAGCAATCCGGGCCGCGGCGGCAAGAGTGGCCGCTTCACATGGGCTGGACCTGGTGGACCTCGAGTTCATTGGCCCCGCCAAGGAGCGCACTCTCCGCATTTACCTGGAAAAGAACGCCGAGGGCCGCGCGCAACTGAAGGCGGCGATTGCGGCAGGCATGGAAGGGCTTCCTGAACGGCTGGTTGAAGGAACATTGAGCGTTGAGCAGTTGTCCGGCATCACCCACGAGGATTGCGCAGCTTTCAGCCGCGATTTTGGCGTTCTGCTGGACGTGGAAGACCTGATTCCCGGCGCGGAGTACACGCTTGAGGCCAGTTCTCCGGGCCTGGACCGCAAGCTGAGCAAGGCGGAGGATTTCAAGCGGTTTACGGGCAGCCTGGTCAAGGTGCAGACGTTTGAGCCCATCCGCAACAACCGGCACTGGCAGGGACGCATGGCTGCCGGCGCGGGAACCGGGGAAAGCATCACCCTGGACCTGGCGGCCGTGAAGCAGAACAGCAAGAGCCGGAAGGCCGGCGTAGACACGGTCGAGATCGCGCTCGACAACATCGAGAAGGCGCAACTGGTACCGGAGATCTGAGCAGCACTCCGGAGACTGCATGGAACTGAAGGGGACTGGCCCAGGCCCGCTCCCTTCTCAAACCCTACCGAACCGGCTGTGGGCCGCTCAAGAAACCCACGCGCCGAGCCGAAATCGAGAAAGCAAGCAGAGTATGGCCACCAGCGTTTTGTATCAGAGTATCGAGCTCCTCAGCCAGGAAAAGGGCATTGACCCCGGCATCGTTGTCGGCGCCGTCGAGGAGGCCATCGCCCTGGCCACGCGCAAATTCTACAAGACCCAGGAAAACATGCGCGGCGAACTGAACAAGGAGACTGGCGAAATCCAGGCCTACATTTACAAAACCGTGGTGGCCGACGAGGAAACGATCGAGGACCCGCTCAACCAGATCCCGCTCACTGAGGCCAAGGCCATCTCACCCGACGTGGAAGTGGGCAGCGAAATTCGCTTCTACCGCGACACCAGCCCCCTTGGCCGCATCGCCGCACAACTGGCCAAGCAGGTTATCTTCCAGAAAGTCCGCGAAGCCGAGCGCGATACCGTCTTCAACGAGTACGCCCATCGCGAAAAGGAAGTTCTCAACGCCACCGTCAAGCGCATCGAGGGCCAGGACGTGATTTACGACCTGGGCAAGGCTGAAGCCCGCTGCCCCCGGCGGGAGCAGTCGCGGCTGGAGCAGTTCTCCATTGGCGAACGCGTCCGCGTGGTGCTGCTGAAGGTGGACCGCGCCGCCAAGGGACCGCAGGTGATTGTCAGCCGCGCCGCCCCGGAGCTGGTGTCGAACCTGTTTCAGTCGGAAGTGCCGGAGATCTACGACAACACCGTGGTGATTCGCGCCATTGCGCGCGAAGCCGGCGAGCGCACCAAGATCGCCGTCCAGAGCCGCGACAAGGACGTGGACCCGGTGGGCGCGTGCGTCGGCATGAAGGGCATGCGCGTGCAGTCCATCATTCGCGAGCTGCGCGGCGAGAAGATCGACATCATCGAATACTCGGACGAAATCACCACCTTTGCCGAGAAGGCCCTGCAGCCGGCCAAGGTCAGCCGCGTTTCCATCACGGACCTGACCGACAAGCAGCTTGAAGTGATCGTCGACGACACACAGCTTTCATTGGCCATCGGCAAGAAGGGCCAGAACGTCCGCCTGGCGGCCAAGCTGCTGGGCTGGAAGATCGACATCAAAAGCGAAGAGGAGAAGCGCCAGGAGGTCGAGCAGCAGATGCAGGACCTGACCGGCGGCCCCTCCACCCCCATCGAGCAGGTTTCAGAACTGGGCGACGGCATCCTCCAGAAACTGGTGGCAGCCGGCATCACAACGGTTGAAGCGCTGGCCGACATGACGCCCGAACAACTCGAGGAAATTCCCGGCATCGGCGAAAAGACGCTGGAAAAAATCTCGGTCGCAGTGCGCCACTACTTCGGCCATTTTGAAGAGGGCGAAGAAGGCCACGTACCGGAAACCGCCGAAGCGGCAGAAGACGAATCCGCGGAGCCAAAGGTCAGCGAAACAGAACGCGAAGCGGTTCTGGCCGGCGATGAGGCGGAAGCGGAGAACGACGCCGCGGTCATCAGGGAAGCTGAGAACGTCCGCGAAGCCGAAAGCGAAACGGAATACAGCACTGAGGCTGAAGCGGCGGTCGAGGATATTCCTACTGCCGATGATGCGGAAATCGAAACCCTGGAAGACGAACCGGCCGAGGCGCTTGAGCAAGACGATGAAAGCGCGCAGGAGCCGTTGCTGGAAGAGATTGAAACTGAAAGCGGAGTATCGGACGAGCAGGCTGACAAAGAGGACGACGCGTAACATGCGCCGCGGCCTGCAAAACCGATCGGGTAATCATGGAACCATCAAGAGCAACCAATGCCAAGAGGTAGCTATGAGCGACTAAAGGGCTTTGGGCAGCACATATTGAAAAGAGGCGGATGAGTAAGGTTCGTATCAACGATCTCGCGCGCGAGATGGAAGTCAAGAGCCGGCAGGTTCTCGACATATTGGCGGAACTCGGCCTGGCCAGCGGTAAAACGCACTCCAGTTCGCTGGAAGAGCACGAGGCAGAGAAGGTACGCGCGCAATTTGAGCGCGGCTCCCGGTCAGCAGGCCAGGGGAGCGCCGCGGCCGCGCGTGCTCCTCAAGTCATTACGCCCAAAATTGACCTCTCGCATATCTCCAAGCCCGGCGACGTGCTGAAAGCCATTCTGGCCACCAAGCAGAAGGAAGAGCAGGAAGCCCGCCAAAGCCATGCGCCGGTGCGGCCGCCTGTAGCCGTGGCGCCGGTCAAGCCGGCAACCCACACCCCTCCGGCTGCTCCAGTGGCAGCCCCGGCAGCGCCGCAGCCCACCCGCCCGGAACCGCGCAGGATTGTTCCCCAGCCGCGTTCCGCGCCGCCTATCGTTGTCGCTCCTCCCGCTCCGCCGGCCATCGCCTCCCGCACGCCCACCGGTCCGGTGGTCGCCAAGGCTCCGGCAGGCGCTGCAGTCGTTGCGCGTCCGGTCGTCGTTGTGGCCCCGCCGCCAGCGGCCGTTGTCGTCAAGCCGCCGGTAGCTCCTGCCGTAAAGGAAGAGCAGCAGCGCGCAGCAGCGCAGCCAGTGGCAGCCGTCAAGCCGCCCACCGCGCCTGCCGTTGCTGCCGCTCAAGAGCCAACGGCCCCGGTGGCCGCTGCGCCTACCGCCGCTGAAGTCAAGCCCGCCGCGCCGGAAGCTGCATCCACCCCAGAAGCCGCCATAGCTCCAGAGGAAACTCCAGCGCCAGAATCCACGGTTATCCCCACGACCACCGCCGCGGCAGCACCCGCGCATCGCACTCAGGGCCATACCCACACCGCATCGCCCACGCCCGCACTGCCTGCCCGCCGCATGGTCATGCCGCAAACCGGGCCTCGCCCGGTGTACAAGGCGCCCATTGTGGATCCCACGGTCGTCATGCCCGCAGCCACAGGCAACATGGCTCCTGGCGCCGGCCTGCAACGCGGCAAGCCCATCTTTGACCGCAGGCCTTCCGGCCCTGGCAGTTATACGCCGCGCACGCCTGGAGGTTTTGCTCCGGCGGCTGGCCAGTTCCCCGGCGGCCCACGCCCCAAACATCCTACCCGCACTACGCCTGGAGGCTACGCAGGTGCTGCCGGCACTGGCGCCCCCGGCGCTCGTCCCGGATTTGGTGCGCGACCTGGTTTTGGTCCACCCCGTCCCGGCGGTCCGCCTCGTCCAGGCGGCGCAGCGCCAACCGGCGAAGCGCCGCGTCCGCAGCGCGCTCCTTCCAGAGGACGCGGCGGCAGGCCGCAGTATCCCAAGACCAAGGAAGGCCCAATGAAGGGCTTTGTGCCGCCGCCACGTTATGGCGGGGTGCAATATGGCGGCGAGCCGCTGCCCATCACCCGCGAAATCACAGTCACGGAAGGCATCAGCGTCAAGGACCTAGCCGAGAAGCTTGAAGTCCGCGCCAAAGACCTGATCGCCACGCTGCTGATGAGCGGCATCTTCGTTACCGTCAACCAGTCCCTGGACGCCGAGATGGTGAAGGACGTCGCCGCCAAGTTCGGCGCGGCCGCCACGGTCATCAGTTACGAAGAAGAGATCGCCAACCAGGCCATCGAAGAAGTTCTGGAAGCGGAGAACACCGGCGAGCTTGAAGTTCCGCGTTCGCCCGTGGTCACCGTCATGGGCCACGTCGATCACGGCAAGACCTCGCTGCTGGACGCCATCCGTGAAACCCACGTGGCCGAAGGCGAAGCCGGCGGCATTACCCAGCACATCGGCGCCTACAAGGTGAAGTTCTCCAAGGAAGGCTCTCCGGCGCACGGCCGCGAGATCGTCTTCCTCGATACCCCGGGGCACGAAGCCTTTACCCGCATGAGAGCCCGCGGCGCCAAGGTGACTGACATCGTGGTCATCGTGGTGGCCGCCGACGACGGCGTCATGCCTCAGACCCTGGAGGCCATTGACCACGCCCGCGCCGCTGAAGTGCCCATCATCGTGGCCGTCAACAAGATCGACAAGCCTGAAGCCAATCCCGATCGCGTCAAGAAGCAGTTGGCCGACCGCGGCCTGATTCCTGAAGAGTGGGCCGGCGCAGGCCAGGAAGGCACCGTCTTCGTTGAAGTCTCCGCCAAAAAGCGGATCAACCTGGACCTGCTTCTGGAAATGATCTGCCTGGTCTCCGATATCCGCGCTCCCAAGGCGACCCCCGGCCGCAAGGCTGTCGGTTCGGTCATTGAAGCCAAGCTCGATCGCGGCCGCGGCGCAGTCGCCACGGTCCTAGTCCAGGACGGAACCCTGCGGCTGAATGACAGCTACATCGTTGGCAACACTTTCGGCAAGGTTCGCGCCATGTTCGACGATCGCGGACGCGCCATCACGGAAGCCGGCCCCTCGACCCCGGTGGAAGTTCTCGGTCTGGAATCCATGCCCGACTCCGGCGATACGTTCCTCGTCGTAGCCGATCGCGACAAGGCCAAGGGCATTGCGCAGTACCGCAAGATGAAGGAACGCGAGGCGCAGTTGGCCAAGAGCTCCCGCGTCTCTCTGGAAGGTTTGGCGGAGCAGATTCGCACCGCCGGCGTCAAGGATCTGCCGCTGATCATCAAGGGCGACGTGACCGGTTCGGTCGAAGTTCTGGCCGATTCGCTGACCCGCATGTCCACCGAGAAGGTGCGCATCAAGGTCATCCACTCCGGCGTCGGTTCCATCACGGAAAGCGACGTTCTGCTGGCCACGGCCTCCAACACCATCATCATCGGCTTCAACGTCCGCCCGGAGCGCAAAGCCGCCGAGCTGGCGCAGCAGGAAGGCATTGAAATCAGACTGCACTCCATCATTTACGAGTTGCAGGATGAAATCCGCCTGGCCATGATGGGCCTGCTCGACCCCACCTTCAAGGAAAACTATGTGGGCCGCGCGGAAGTCATCAACGTCTTCAAAATTCCCAAGGTGGGCACCATTGCCGGCTGCCGCGTCCAGGACGGCGTCATTCGCCGCGACTCCGAGATCAAGGTGATGCGCGGAGAAGAGCAGGTCTTCAAGGGCAAGATCGGCTCCCTGAAGCGCTTCAAGGACGACGCCAAGGAAGTCACCAACGGCATGGAGTGCGGCATCGGCCTTTCCGGCTTTGCCGACCTCAAGGAAGGCGATTTGATCGAAGCCTTCTCCACGGAAAAACTGGCCGCCGACCTGGGCGCACTGACCACCGCCAAGGCGTAACGCTTTAACGAACCACAAAACCTAGCCCGTTTCTCATTTCGAGGAACGGGCTGCTTTCTTTGAGCGTAGAGATAGCGGCGTCACCTTATTAAACGGGTCGATCTCTAACTCAAACTCCTTCGCCTTGGTGTCTTTGCTTACGATTTTGATCGAAGCATCGTATTTCTTCATTTTGAGGAATACCCGCGAAGTACCGCCGTCGATTCCCCACCCGCTCTCCGATGGAATTTGTATCCAGTCACCCGAAGGATCGATTTCTACGACATCCAGAGGCTGTTTCTCTCCTGCATATATGTCAACGTGTGCAGGGTTCCCTGCCATAGACCAGCAGAGCCGGTCTTCTTCAAACTTATGATCGCCTGGCTTGATATAGGCCTGATAGCCGTGCGGAGGCTCAAGCACGTCAGACGGATCATGTGTAACTGTGATGTACGCGTAGACTTGGTTCATTGGTAGCACATAGCCATTGCGAATGCGCGCAGTGACTCGGCAGCCACTCTTCTGTTGAGGCTCCAGCAGTAGGTTTCGATGGAGACCAGTGCGCCGTTTCCAATCCGACCAGAAATTTACCACCAAGCTCATGAGCGCCCCAGCTACCGCCCCAAAGAGTCCTCCGACTAATATGTTTAGAAGATCTGCCTTTCCCTTTGTGTCCATGTCAAATCATCCCTCTCGTCTGACCGGGTGCCATCCTTCCGCAGCATCATCGCGGAAAGGTTAGACACTAGAAATCTCAAGCTGCGCTCTTCCGTTCCTTCTTCTTTCCTGCGGCCTTCGGGCCGTGCGCATCCGCCCCCGTCACCAGCACTACCGGCTCCTGATCAGGAAACGTAGCGATCAAGGTCAGATGCCCGCCCATGGCCGCCACCGTGCGCTGCATCGTGGACAGGCGAGGGTCCTTGCGCCGCTCCAGCCGTGAGATCTGCATCTGCCCGATCCCCAGTGCTTCAGCCATCTTTGCCTGGCTGATCTTGCGGCCCTTCCGCATCTCGCCCAAGGTCATACGCCGCTGCACGCGCGCCAGCAGTTCGTTCCCGCGCGCCTCGATCGCCTCCTGCCGCTTTTTGGGCAGCGAAGCAATCACGTCCTCCACTGCAATCATTCCCCGCATCGCCGTCCCTCCATGGCTCTAAAACTCGTCAAGATGTTCCTTGTACCGCCTATCGGCCTTGTCAATCAGCCGCTTGTAAAACTTGCTCTCGCTCACTCCCGATTTGTCTCCCGCCACCAGCAGGATCGCCGCTCTCTCCGGATCGAAGGCAAACGCAACGCGCCAAACGCCCCCACCCGCCTTGAAGCGAAGCTCTTTCATATTCGCGAACGCCGAGCCGTTCAGCGTATCCACCTCTGGACGGCCCAAAGCCGGCCCGTGCACCCGCAGAGGAGTGAGCGACGCAAGCAGTTCATCCTGCACAGCCTTTGTCAGCTTGTCGAATTCGGCTTTGAATTTTGGATGAAAGTACGCGTTCCAACTCACGCAGGAATTATGCCATATAGGGCATTATTTTGTCGAATATAGTTAGCAAAGTGTAGCGCGCACCAGCCTTCCGCAGTCTCCTCGCGGAAGGGTAGGGCGGAGCACAGTTTGGCCTCGGCCGGGCAGGAATCCCTGCGTTACGGCAGTTCCTGCACCTTGAAGTTTTTGAATTCGATCCGATAGCCCTCGGATTCCAGGCCGATGTAGCCCTTTTCAACATCTACATGCAGCGTGTTCACCACTGCGCCGTTCACGGCCAGCGTGCAGGTGTGGCTGACGCAGCGGATGTCGTAGGTGTTCCACTTGCCCGCGGGCTTGATGCGGTTTTCCGTCATGTCCTTGCTCAGGTTGAACTTCGTCATTTTGCCATTGAGGGGCGTTTCGCCGAAGATGTAGCCGCCACCGGGCGAAGTCTGCGCCTGGTGCCAGATGGTTCCGTCTTCGTTGTTCATGAAGAAGACGCCGCTGTTGTATTTGGGCGTGCCGGGGAGCGGGGTGAAGCGCCACTGCACATGGAACGTAAAATTGTGGAGCTCCTTGCCGAAGCGGAGCCAATCGTGGCCGCCGTTGCCGTCGCACAGGATGGTGCGCCTGGCCGGGTCAATATGCCATTGGGGGATGTTGGTGACCGGGTGGGTGGGCGGGATGGCGACGCGCGTCCATTGCTCCTGATAGTTCTGCGGGAACAGGTTGACGGTCTGCGCGGATGCGGGCAGGACGAAGGCGAGCAGCGCGATGCCGAGAAGGGCACATCTCCCGGTACGGTTCATGCCAAGGGCGGGCTTGCGAAGACTGCATGGATTCATGAATTGCACTCCGGATTCCGGTTCGCAGAGATGTTTTCCCTGCGACCAATTCGCCCGAATTCTACCACCGCAAGAGCCGCGGCCGATGTGCCGTGGAGCGGAGACGATGATTGCGCCGTGACACGAGGCAGTGTTTTACGGGCCAGGAGCGCGATGGGGAAAAGCCAAACCAGGCCGGCGATATCGTCGATGCCGTAATGCATGCGCAGGGCGATGGTGGATAAGGTGATGCCGGCGCAGGCGATTACGGCAATGGCCATGAACCAGCGCGGGAACTTGCCCCGGCAGATCCACAGCAGGAGCCAGGGGTTGGCCGTGTGCAGGCTGGGAAAACAGTCGAAGGCGTAGCGGAAGTTGCCCATGAGGAAGGTATAGGTGAGCGTGGACTGGATGAAGATGGGCGCTAAGGGAGTGGAGATGGAGAGTGGACCGGAGACGGGAACGAGGATGTAACAGCAGTAGCCGGCAAAGAGCGAGATCACCATGGTGCGGCGGACGAGGCGAAGCTGCGCCGTGTCTCCCCGGAACAGGAACCAGATTACGGCGAGGATGGGCATGAACGGATAGAGGCCGTAAAAGCTGGACATGACCTGAAGGAAGAGGGGGGAATCGAGCCCCCACTGGGCGAGCCAGAGATAAGGAGTTTTGCCGAAGAGGACGATGTCGGCGGTCATCATCCATTGGTCTTTGGATTGGATGCCGAGCCAGGCGGTGACGGCGGAGGCGTGCATCAGCTTGAGGCTGACATAACCCAGCACCGCAACCACGACCGGGGCGATTTCAAGAACGATGCGCAACAGGGCGCGGGCGCGGGAGTTGAAGCGTGCGGCAGCCAGGAGCAGCACAAACAGCAGGAAGGCGCTGCGCAGCACCCATTGCGCCAGGGCGCGGCCGCCCGGGGTGGCAAAGACCGGCGGGTAGAACGGCACCAGCGAGAAAATCAGGCAAAGAAAAGACCCTGTCAGCAATTCGTCGAGGTAACGACGAAGGAAGTTCATCATGATGTAGTTCCTGTGCTTGGAAAGGTGTCCAGTGTACTCGGCGGCTGCTGAGGGTGGCAAGGCGGGCGGGTGACCTCCGGCGCGGGAAGAAATTTGTGGCTACCGATCCAACTGATCCATGACCCTTGATCTCTGATCTCTACTAAAGCGGATACCGTTCCAGTTGAATCGCATGCCTGGCCACGGTCCGGCTCAGTCCGACGGCATCGCCCGGCGTAAACCGCGCCAGCCGCCGCAGAATCGCCAGTTGGGTGCGCAGCAGATCGCCCTCGCCGCAGGCCGCCAGCACCCGCCGCGCCGCCTGTTCAGCCAGTCCCATGGTCTCGTCCGCCAGCAGGCCCGTCATCGCGGCGGCAGCCTCGGCAGAGCTGCGGCCGGCCGCAGCCAATTTGCGCGCCCGCAGCAGCGCCGACTCCAACGCATAAACCTGCGCGATGATATCGGCCAGGTCGGCCATCACTTCCTGCTCGTCCTGCAGCGCGGCCATGAACCGCTGGCTGGCCACTCCGGCGGCAAACAGCGCCACCTTCTTCACCGCCGCCAGCACCTCGGCCTCCCGCGCCAGCATCTCGCCGGCGTCGGCGCCGCCGTCAAAGCTGGGCGGCTGCATTACCTCGTCCATCAGTTTTTTGATGGCAGGCAGCAGCGGAAGCTGTCCCGTCAGCGCCCGCTTCATCAGCCACCCGGTAATGATCAGCCGGTTGATCTCATTGGTCCCCTCGAAGATCCGGTTGATCCGCGCGTCGCGGTAGTAGCGCTCCGCCGGATACTCCTCGACATACCCATAGCCGCCCATGGTCGCGATCAGTTCATCGGCCACCAGCGTGAGCATCTCTGACCCGTAGACCTTCAGAATGGAGCACTCCACGGCGTACTCCTCGATGCGCTTCTGCGTCTCGCGCGGGGAATGCACCTGGTCAGCACCTGTCTTGGCCAAACCCGCATCGATCATGCCAACCGTGCGGTACGCCATGCTTTCCGCCGCGTAAAGCCGGGTGGCGCTCGCGGAGATCTTGCGCTGAATCATCCCGAACGCGGCGATCGGCTTGCCGAAGGCGTGGCGCTCCTTAGCATAGCGGATCATCGCGTCCAGCGCGTGCCGCGCGCCGCCGATGCAGGCCACGCCCAGCTTGAACCGCCCGACATTCAGCACGTTAAAAGCAATGTGGTGTCCCTTGCCGGCCTCGCCCAGCAGGTTGGCGGCGGGAATCTTGCAATCCTGCAGCACCAGCGCGCAGGTTGACGAGCCGCGAATCCCCAGCTTATGTTCTTCCGCGCCCACGGTCAGTCCCGGCGTGTCCCGCTCGATGAGAAATGCTGAAAACTTCTCTCCATCGATCTTGGCGAACACGGTATACAACCCGGCAATGCCGCAGTTGGTGATCCACTGCTTCTCGCCGTTGAGGGTGTAGCAGGAGCCATCAGCCGAGAGCGTGGCGCGGGTACGGATATTCATGGCATCGGAGCCGGAACTGGCTTCGGAAAGGGCATAGCCACCGATCCACTCGCAACTGGCCAGCTTCGGCAGGAAGCGCTGCTTCTGCTCCGCAGTGCCATACCAGACCAGGGGCAGCGTGGCGATGCCGATGTGCGCGCCGAAGGCTGTCGAGAAACTTGCCAGCACGGAGAGGTGATCGGTAATCAGCGTGGAAGTGGTCTTGTCCATGCCCACGCCGCCGTACTCCTCCGGAATATCGACGGCGGCAAATCCCAGTTCTCCGGCCTTCCGCATCAGCGCCGCCATCACGCCCGGCTGCTTGGCCTCAATGGCTGCCGCGGCGGGCAGAATCTCGTCGCGGGCAAATTGGGCCGCGGTGGCAGCAATCTGGCGCTGCTCCTCATTCAGATCCTCGGGAGTAAAGACTTCATCGGGGGTGCGGGTTTCAAGCAGGAAACTGCCACCTGGGGCGGCAACAATCGTGGAAGCGGGGGAAGCAGACATACGAGTAGCAGCCTCCTATGGTACTGCCCACATTACGACAGAGGTGGACTCCACGGCAACATCTGGCGTGCAAGCCCTTGTGCCGCCGGCACGCCCATTCGCATACAATGGACGGTATCCTGATCGCGGAGGCTAGCCTTGTTCGCCGAGTTCGTCAGTCATCTCAAACCCGCCGCCAGCCTGCTCCACACCCAGCTTGTTGGCATGCCACTACGGGTAGCCACTTACCTGACGTTTGCTCCGCAGAACGGCCTGCGCCATTACCTGAAGGCGATGCAGACCACCGATCAAACTTTCCACGGCCTTTACCACTGGAATTACTTTGACCTGGCGATGCTGCTGCCCTACTTCGCCGTGATGATCGGACTGTCCGTGTATGGCGTTCACCGGTACACGATGGTCTACAACTATTACAAGAACCGCAAGAACTACAGCCCCGATCCGCCGCGGCACTTTGATGAACTGCCGCGCGTCACCGTCCAACTGCCCATGTACAACGAGCAGTTCGTCATTGACCGGCTGATTGAGGCCGTATGCGCCATGGAGTATCCCAGCGACAAGCTTGAAATTCAGGTGCTGGACGACTCCACCGACGAAACCCAAGCCGTAGCCCAGGACCTTGTCGAGCGCTACGCCGCCCTGGGGCATCCTATTGTTTACATTCACCGCACCAACCGTTACGGCTACAAGGCCGGGGCGCTGGATGCCGGGCTCAAGGTGGCCAAAGGCGAATTTGTAGCCATCTTCGATGCCGACTTTGTGCCCCCGACGGACTGGCTGATGAAGGTGATCCACCACTTTGCCGAGCGGGAGATCGGCATGGTGCAGACCCGCTGGACGCACCTCAACCGCGACTACAGCATGTTGACCCGGATTGAGGCCATCCTGCTGGATGCCCACTTTGTGATGGAGCAGGGCGCCCGTTCGCGCTCCGGCGAGTTCTTCAACTTCAACGGCACCGCCGGCATGTGGCGCGTCCAGGCCATTACCGACGGCGGCGGCTGGCAGCACGACACGCTGACGGAAGACACAGACCTGAGCTACCGCTCGCAGATGGCCGGCTGGAAGTTCAAATACCTGCCCGACGTCGAGTGCCCGGCAGAGCTGCCCATCGAGATGACCGCCTTCAAGACGCAACAGGCACGCTGGGCCAAGGGACTGATTCAAACTTCCATCAAGATACTGCCCAAGGTCTTTCACTCCAACATCTCGCGCCGCAACAAGTGGGAGGCTGTCCAGCACCTCACAGCCAACCTGAGTTACCCGCTGATGATCATCATGACCGCGTTTCTGATACCGGCCATGGTCTGCCGCTTTTACCAGGGCTGGTTCCAGATGCTGCTCATCGATTTTCCGCTGTTCACGGCGTCCACCTTCTCCATCGCCGTGTTTTACCTGGCCAGCCAGCGCATCCTCTTCCCGAAAGACTGGATGAAGACCTTTTACTATTTGCCCTTTCTCATGGCTCTGGGCATCGGCCTTACCGTGACCAACACCAAGGCGGTGATGGAGGCGCTGTTCGGCATCAAGAGCGCCTTTGTCCGCACTCCCAAGTTCCGCGTCGCCAAAAAGGGCGAAAAGTCCCAGGCCGCCAAGTACCGCAAGCGCCTGGTGCTGGCCCCGTGGATCGAGATGTTCCTGGGCTTCTACTTCTTTGTGGCCATTCTTTACACCTTCTCCAACCACAACTACTTCACCGCGCCGTTCCTGATCCTTTTTGTGATCGGCTACTGGTACACCGGCTTGATGAGCCTGCTGCAAGGCCGCTTTGAGCGTTGGAGGACCGGCAAGCCCGAAGCGCCAGAGTCGAGCCCCAAGCCGTTCCCGGTGGGGGTGTGAGGAGAGCACATGCAAGAGCCCATTCAGGAGCCAAAGGTTCGATGGGAACCTCGCAAGGCCTCGATAAATCTTCGCAAACACAAGGTTTCATTTGACGAAGCCGCCACGGTTCTTGACGACCGGTTGTCGATAACAAAACCCGACCCGGATCACTCGATTGCGGAGAACAGATTTCTCACTCTTGGTCTATCATGCAGACATCGGCTTGTTCTGGTAGCCCACACAGAAGACCCGGACGAGATACGCATCATCAGCGCACGGATGCCCACGCGGAGTGAACAAGATGCCTACGAAAACGAATGAATCCTCAAAGTTCAAAGACACCATGCGCCCGGAGTACGACATGAGCGGCGGCGTCCGGGGAAAGTATGCGCGTCGCATCAAAGGCGATGTGGTGATGGTGCCCATCGCCCCCGACGTAGCCGCTGCCTTCCCAGATGCGAACGCAGTCAATGAGGCGTTGCGTGTGCTTCTCAAGGCCGCCAAGAAGGTAGCTCCGGCAGCCTGAAGTGCTGTTTTCAGCGGTTTATAACGTAATCCTGGCTCAACTATCCCTGAGGCAACCATGTTGACCGCCGAACAAGTTCGAGCCGCCCTTGAGACCCTTAGCCCTACAAAGGAAAAGGTCGATCTCGCCGTAAAGGCGGCCGTTGAAATCGCGCAGCCCTCGCGCGTGATCCTGTTCGGTTCATGGGCCCGTGGCGAAGCCAAGTGGGACAGTGACCTCGATCTAGCCGTCCTGCTCCCTGACTCCGCCGAGCCTCATCTTGGGGAAATCCGCCGAGCCCTCCGCCGCAGACTCGATCAGGTGCCCATGACCATCGATCTCGTCCTCGCGACTGAGAGTTACGCAGGCAATTTTCGCGGCTCAGTCAACTCTATCTTTCACCGGATTCTTCAAGACGGACGGGTGGCCTATGACCGGGCAAGTTAGTCAGGCGCAGGTTTTGCTCATCAAGGCAGCGGACGACGAAAAGACTCTTTGCGCTCCTGGCATCTCCGAGTCCATTCTTGGCTTTCATGCACAGCAGGCGGTCGAAAAGCTGATTAAGGCCCTCCTCTCCCACCTGAACGTCTCTTACGAGCGCACCCACGACCTTGGTCGCCTCAACACGCTGCTTCTCGCCGCAGGCGAGCGTTTGCCGCAGACGCCGCTGGCCCTTAGCGATTTGAACGACTTTGCCGTTGTTTATCGTTATGATCTGCTGTTTCAATTTGCTGCTCCCGATAAGGCAGATATGATCGAAACCGTGCGTCTGATTCGCGAGCACATTGTGGCCCGAATCACCGCCCTCTCTGCTACCCCCAAGCCGCCTCCGCTACAATAGTCACAAGCGCCTGCCGCGCCGGGGACTCGATTTCCGGCCCGCCAGGCGCATCAAAGCATATGCTACCCAAAAACTTACCGGAAGCTCTAACCTTCGATGACGTGTTGCTGGTTCCCGCCTACAGCGACGTGGTCCCCGTACAGGTCAGCACGCAGACCCAGTTGACCCGCGCCATTACGCTGAACACTCCGCTGCTGTCGTCCGCCATGGACACGGTGACCGAGTCGCGCATGGCCATTGCCATGGCCCAGATGGGCGGCATCGGCATCGTGCATCGCAACCTGACCATCACCGACCAGGCCGGCGAAATCGACAAGGTAAAGCGGTCGGAAAGCGGCATGATCGTGGACCCGGTCACCATCGGGCCCGACCAGATGATTGGGGACGCGCTCGATGTCATGCGCCGCTATAAAATCTCCGGGGTGCCGGTGACGCAGGGCAAAAAGCTGGTGGGCATCCTTACCAACCGCGACCTGCGCTTTGAAACCCGCACCGACGTGCCCGTCGGCGACGTGATGACCAAGAAAGACCTGATCACCGTCCCCGTCGGCACCACGCTTGAAGAGGCCGAGCTCATCCTGCACGAGCACCGCGTGGAAAAGCTGCTGGTGGTTGACGATCAGTACAATCTGAAGGGCCTGATCACGGTCAAGGACATCCAGAAAAAGCTCAAATATCCCAACGCCAGCAAGGATGAAAAGGGCCGGCTGCGCGTGGGCGGCGCCATCGGCGCCACGGGCGACTATCTGGAGCGCGCGGCTGAACTGGTGCGCGCGCGTGCGGATGTGCTGGCCATTGACTCGGCACACGGCCACTCCTCGCGCGTGCTTGAAGCCATTCGCGAGGTCAAGAAACACTTCCCCAACGTGGGCCTGCTGGCCGGCAACGTGGCCACCTACGAGGGCGCAATGGCGCTGATCGAAGCTGGCGCGGACGCCATCAAGGTCGGCATCGGACCTGGTTCCATCTGCACCACGCGCATGGTGACCGGGGCGGGCATGCCCCAGATCACGGCCATCTCCGAGGCCGCGCGCGCCGCACGCGAGCACGGGATTCCGGTCATTGCCGACGGCGGCATCAAGTACTCAGGCGAGATCACCAAGGCCATTGCCGCGGGCGCCAGCTCGGTCATGATCGGCTCGCTGTTTGCCGGCGTGGACGAGAGCCCCGGCGAAACCATCCTCTACCAGGGACGCAGCTTCAAGAGCTATCGCGGCATGGGCTCCCTTACCGCCATGAGCCAGGGTTCCGGCGAGCGCTACTTCCAGAGCACCTCCGACCTGGCCAGCGCGGATTTGGGCAGCGAGGGCGTGGTGCAGCGCGAACGCGCCAGCCAGAACCGCCTTGCCAAATTTGTCCCCGAGGGCATCGAGGGGCGTGTTCCTTACCGCGGACCGCTGGAATCCATGGTCTTCCAACTCGTTGGCGGACTGCGCTCCGGCATGGGCTACCTGGGTTGCGCCACGATTGCGGAACTGCAGGAGAAAGCGCAGTTTGTGCGCATCTCCGGCGCCGGCCTGCGCGAGAGTCACGTGCATGACGTGATCATCACCCGTGAGGCGCCCAACTATCATGTCGAGTAACCAACGCGGTCTAAAATTCTGGATCGGTGTTTGGTGGCCGGTAGCTGCAGGCATCGCCATCATCGCAATGGAGTCGACAGAATCGTTTGGCTCTGACCATACTTCACGGCCGTTGCGGATGATCTGGGAAGCGATTTTCGGGCACGTGAGCAACGCGCGGTGGGAGATTATCCATCACCTGCTCCGCAAGTCCGGCCACTTCCTCGGCTATGGCGCGATCGGGCTGGCGTGGCTGCGCGCCTGGTGGATCACTCTGCCGCACTCGCGATTTCTGCAGGACGCGCTGCTGGCACTTTTCGGTACAGCGCTGATAGCCGCCGCCGATGAGTACCACCAGTCCTTCCTTCCCAACCGTGGCTCCTCGCCCTGGGACGTTCTTCTGGACTGCTGCGGCGCCATCACGCTGCAATTCCTGGTCTACATCTCCATGCGCCTGCTGCGGCCCAAGCGGCTCGCCAGAGCGGCGTAAGTACTGCAGTCTCCCTGTACTGTGAGCACTCGGGAAATGCCTCGAACTGATTGAGAAACTTCCGCATCGCATGACAAGCTACAGAACAAGCACGGGCGCATCCCTTGAGGGGATGCGCCCGCGCGACCTTCTGAGCGAAGGGTAAGACCGCTAGAGAGAAGCCGCTTTAGGCAGCATCTTCCTTGCTGTCTTGTTTCTGTTGTTCTTCGAGGTGCTTCTCCAGCTCGGCGCGCTTCTTGGCCTTGATGTCGTCGCGCTTCTGGCGCTTGGCATCAAGCTGCTTTTCGGCGCCCAGCAGTTCGATGAAAGCCTTCTCGGCCCCGTCGCCCTTCTGGAAGCCAGTCCGGACGATGCGGAGATAGCCGCCCTGACGATCGCCGTAGCGAGGAGCCACGGTTTCAAACAGCCGCTCCACCGACTTGTCGGTCATCAGAAAGCTGAGGGCCTGACGGCGTGAGTGCAGATCGCCCTTCTTGCCCAGGGTGATCATCTTTTCTACCAGCGGACGGACAGCCTTGGCCTTGGCCACGGTTGTCTCCACGCGGTCTTCCACGATGACGGACGTGACCAGGTTACGCAACAGTGCGCGGCGGTGGCTGGTGTTGCGTCCGAGCTTGAATCCTGCATTGCGATGGCGCATGGTGAAACTCTCTTTCGGAATTTAGCTTCTAGCTTTTAGCTCCTAGCTATTAGCTTTTATCTGTTCGGCTCGTCCGATAACTGCGTAATCCGGCACGGCGAAGCTAAAAGCTAACGGCTAGAAGCTGGAAGCTGTTCTTAAAAGTTCTCGGTTTCGGTAGGCAACTGCAGGTCCACCGAATCCAGCGGTTCGTCCTCGTCGTCGTAGTGGTTATAGCTGGCGGCCAGCGCGGCGGCGGGCGGAATGCTCGTGGGCCCGGGAACCGCGTTACCGTTTTCGTCAATCTTCATGCCCAGCGACAAGCCCATCTGCGCAAGGATTTCCTTGATCTCGTTCAGGCTCTTGCGGCCGAAGTTCTTGGTCTTCAGCATCTCGGCTTCGGTCTTCTGCACCAGCTCGCCAATGGTCTGAATGTTGGCGTTCTTCAGGCAGTTGTAACTGCGGACTGAAAGCTCCAGCTCTTCCACAGAGCGGTTGAGGTTGTCGTTGCGCAGCAGGACGCGGCCTTCTTCACCGCGCGACTCGGCTTCGATTTCCTCTTCGAAGTTGATGAAGATATTCATGTGGTCCTTCAGCAGCTTGGCAGCCAGGCCGACGGCGTCGGCGGGCAGCACGGCCCCGTTGGTCCACACTTCCAGGGTCAGCTTGTCATAGTCTGTGATCTGCCCCAGACGAGCTGCTTCCACAACATAATTCACACGGCGCACCGGAGAGTGAACCGAATCCACGGGAATGAAGCCCAGGCCCAGGTCGGCGTCAAAGTTCTTGTCCGCGGAGATGTAGCCGCGCCCTCTCTTGAGGCGCATTTCCATGTCCAGCTTGCCGCCTTCAGACAGCGTGGCAATGTAGACGTTCTTGTCCAGAATCTCCACGTCGCCGTCGGCTTCAATCATGCCGGAAGTGACGACGCCGGGCTGGTCGGCGCGCAGATACAGCGCCTTGGGGCCTTCGCCCGAGAGCTTGAAGGGAACCTGCTTGAGGTTCAGGATGATGTCCGTGGCGTCTTCAACCACGCCGGTGATGGACTGGAACTCGTGGAGCACGCCCTCGATACGAATCGCTGTTACAGCGGCGCCCTCGATGGAGCTGAGCAGGGTGCGGCGCAAAGCGTTGCCGATGGTGGTGCCAAATCCGCGCTCAAATGGCTGGGCGCTGAACTTGCCGAATGTGTCGGTGAGCGTCTCGGCATCCAATGCCAGGCGCTTCGGTTTCTGAAATCCTCTCCAAAGCATATCTCGGTCTCGTTTCCCGCACGGCATGTACGTCGCGATGCATTTTGCGGCGGCCGCGCAAGTTCTCCTTCGTTTGGAATTCAGTTGTCAGTGATCAGTTGTCAGTTTTCAGTTAAAAGCCCGGTACAGCAATAGGCCAAAAACTGATCACTGACAACTGAAAACTGAAAACTGTGCTACTTGCTGTACAGTTCGACGATCAGCTGTTCGTTGATCGGCAGGTTGATATCCTTGCGCCTGGGCAGAGAGAGCACGCGGCCCGTGAGGGTCTCAAAGTTCATCTCAAGCCATGTGGGTAGCGGGTTCTGGGCAGCATACTGCGAGCCCTGCTCCACGATCAACAACTTCTTGGCGTCTTCGCGGATGGCGATTTCGTCGCCCACGTTCACCTGGTAGGAAGGAATGTTGACCTTGCGTCCGTTGACCGTAACGTGGCCGTGACGAACCACCTGGCGAGCCTGACGGCGGGAGATGGCAAAACCCAGACGGAAAGCCACGTTGTCCAGGCGGCGCTCCAACTGCTGAATGAGCAATTCGCCGGTGACACCGCTGGCCCGGTTGGCCTTCTCGTAGTACTCGCGGAACTGGCTTTCCAGCGTGAAGTACATGCGCTTGGCTTTCTGCTTCTCATGCAGTTGCAGGCCATAGCCCACGATCTTCGCCTTGCGGTCCTTGCCGTGCATGCCGGGAGCAAAGTTACGCTTCTCCAGCGGGCAACGGTCTGAGAGGCACTTGGTGCCCTTCAAAAATAGCTTGGTGCCTTCACGACGGCAAAGGCGGCAGACTGCTCCGGTATAACGTGCCATTTCTTCTCCTGACTTCGGATGACGGCCGGTTTACATGTCTCGAGGACATTTCGTCCCGGCCCGGGTCTAGCTTTTAGCTTCTAGCTATTAGCTCGTTCTTGCCGTGGTGGAAGCATTCAAATCTCCCACTGACAAGCTAAGAGCTAACAGCTAGTAGCTGCTTCTTACACTCTCCGCCGCTTGGGTGGACGGCAGCCGTTGTGCGGTACCGGCGTCACGTCGCGGATGGAGCGTACTTCCACACCGGCGGCAGCCAGAGCGCGGATGGCCGACTCGCGGCCCGAACCAGGACCTGCAACCCGAACATCCACCGCGCGCAAGCCGTGATCGCGGGCCAGGCTGGCGGCATTCGAGGCCGCCTGCTGCGCCGCGAACGGCGTGCCCTTGCGCGAACCGCGGAAGCCGAGCGAGCCAGAGCTCTTCCAGCTCAGCGTGTTGCCCACCGGATCGGTGATGGTGACAATGGTGTTGTTGAACGTAGCCTGAATGTGCGCAATGCCAAACGGCACATTCTTGCGCTCGCGCTTTTTGAATTTCTTGTTTTTGGAGGCCTTGCCGGCTCCAGACTTCTCTGGTTTCGCCATTAGGTTTTACCCGTCGCTTTCTTCTTGCCGGCAACTGTGCCCTTGCGCGGGCCCTTGCGGGTGCGGGCATTGGTGTGGGTGCGCTGACCGCGAACCGGCAGCGACCTGCGGTGACGGTTGCCGCGATAACTCTGGATGTCGATGAGGCGCTTGATATGCATCTGGACGTCCTTGCGCAGGTCGCCCTCCACATTTCCTTCGTCCTCAATCACCTGGCGGATGCGGTTTACCTCGTCCTCGCCGAGATCCTGGACTTTCTTGAAGGGATCAACATTCGCCTTCTCCAGAATCTTGAGCGCACGGGGGTCCCCGATGCCAAAGATGTAAGTGAGCGCGATTCGTGCCTGCTTGTTGCGGGGCAGATCGACGCCAGCTATACGTGCCATTCTTGTTTCCTTTGCAGCTTCTGGTTGTGTGCCCCCGGCCTCAACCGGTTCGCACGGTGTGTGCGGATTGTCTCCAGGGGTTCATCGCAAGCCTTGACTCAGGCTAACTAGCCCCTTGCCGAGTGATCAGTTTTCAGTGATCAGTGGTCAGTTCAAAATGCCTATGCAAACCGGCTTCTAACTGAAAACTGATAACTGACTACTGAAAACTTCTGTGGAGGTTCCGCAATTGCCAGTCTCGCTTAGCCCTGGCGCTGCTTGTGCTTTGCGTTCTCGCAGATCACCCTGACCACCCCACGGCGGGTGATGACCTTGCACTTGACGCAAATCTTTTTTACCGATGCCCGAACTTTCATTGCTGCTGCCCTTCCTGCAAGCCGTTAGCTGTTAGCCATTAGCCATTAGCCCTGATCTTGCAATTCCAATTTCTTCAACTTCCAACCAAAAAGCTAATAGCTAAAAGCTAAGAGCCAAAGGCTATTTGTAGCGGTAGACAATCCGTCCGCGATTCAGGTCGTAGGGACTCAACTCCACGGCCACGCGGTCGCCGGGCAAAATACGGATGAAGTTCTTCCGCATCCTTCCCGAGACATGGGTCAACACCTCGTGATTGTTCTCGAGTTTGACCTTGAACATGGCATTCGGCAGGGTCTCTGTGACTACTGCCATTACCTCAATCGCGTCTTCCTTCGACAAACTGTGTCCCGCCTCCGGCCCGCTACTGCGCAACCGGCCTGTTATCCCGAGCGTGCTACTCGGTTAAAACTCTCGCCCCGGTGGCGGTCACCGCCACCGAGTGCTCAAAATGAGCGCTCATGCTTCCATCCGTGGTCACCGCGGTCCAGCCGTCCTCAAGCACCATAACGTCCGGCTTGCCCGCATTTACCATGGGCTCGATGGCAATCACCATCCCTGCGCGCAGCTTCATGCCGCGGCCCGCCTGGCCAAAATTCGGCACCTGCGGATCTTCGTGCATATGGACGCCAATGCCGTGGCCCACAAAATCCCGCACCACGGTAAATCCCTCGGCCTCCACCACTCCTTGCACCGCGGCACCGATGTCGCCCAGGGTCGCCCCCGGCCGTACCTCCGCAATGCCCGCGTGCAGCGACGCTTCCGTCACCTTGAGCAGCCGCGCCGTCTCCGCGTCGATTGCGCCAACCGGTACTGTGATGGCCGCATCGCCGTAGTAGCCGTCCACGATCGCTCCAAAATCCAGCGACACAATATCGCCTTCCTTCAGAACCCGCTTGGGCGACGGAATGCCGTGCACCACCTCGCTGTTGACTGAGGCGCACAGCACGCAGGGAAACCCGCCATAACCTTTAAAAGCGGCCTTGACACCCAACTCGTCCAGCCGGGCCACTGCAATCTTCTCCAGGTCCATCGTCGTCACGCCCGGCTTCACATGGCCGCGCAACAATTCCAGCACCTCGCGGACCACCCGGCCCGCGCGGCGCATCTTTTCGATCTCCTGAGACGACTTCAGTACTACAGCCAACCCGATCCAGCTTTCAGTGATCAGTTATCAGTTGTCAGTTACTCCTGACAACCCGCTACACACGCACAAACCACCGTCCGGCTGCGCTATTGGCGCATCCGCTCGACGGCGGCAACAATTCCGGTCGCTATTGCTGCAATCGGCCGGTCTCCCTCCACTTCAGCGAAACGTCCCAGAGCCCGGTAGTGCTCGACTACTGGCGCGGTCAAGGCTTCATAAGCGCGCATGCGCTCTTTGAAAACCTCTTCCGTGTCATCGGCTCGCTGGACAAGCGCCGCTCCTTCTACATCGCAAAATCCATCCCGTTTCGGCGGATTCATGTGAACGTTGTAGATGGTCTGGCAGACAGGACAGTTCCTCCGCCCCGTAATCCGGCGCAGTAACTGATTATAGTCCACATGAATGCTGACGGCAATCACCGGCATCGCCTTGGTGTTGGCCGCAAGACGCCCGTCCAGCCATCCAGCCTGTCCTAGCGTGCGCGGAAAACCGTCCAGAATGTATCCGTTGGCGGTGTCGGGCTGCTGCAGGCGTACTGCCACCATCTCGTCCACAAGAGAGTCGGGGACCAGTTCCCCGCGTCCCATGATCTCCTTGGCTACCCGGCCCAGCGAAGTGCCCTGGGCCACATTGGCGCGCAACAGGTCGCCGGTGGAAATCTGCGGGATTCCCCACAGTTTCACCAGTTCCTTGGCCTGGGTCCCCTTGCCCACGCCCGGCGCGCCCAACAAAAGAATCGGGCCGGGAACGGTTTTTGAGTCCGCCGCCCGGCCGCTTTCCACTGTACTTGCAGATGAAGACATTACCAGGTTTTCCTTCCGCGAATGCGACCGGAGCGAGGGGAAAAGCCGTCATAATGCCGCATGATCAGCTGCGATTCGATCTGGTTGACCGTATCCATGGCCACACCCACCACAATCAGAAGTGAGGTGCCGCCAAAGTAGAAGTTGACCCCCAAACCATGTGTTGTCCAGGTCGGCAGAGTCTCAAATACCCGGCCGATAAGCCACAATTTGTCAAAACGAATGCCCGAGATCAGGAATGTGGGAATCAGCGTGATCGCAATCAGATAGACCGCGCCGACCAGCGTAATCCGGGTAAGAATGTCGTTGATGAAGTCCGAGGTGCGCTTGCCGGGACGGATGCCGGGAATGAACGATCCCGACTTGCGGAAGTTGTCAGCAATATCGTCCGGCTTCATGATGATGGACACGTAGAAATACGCAAAGAACACGATGAACAGCATGTTGAGGAAGATATACCACGGATAGCCGGGCGCCAGCGCCTGAAAGACAGGCTCCAGGAAGCGGTTGTTCTGCACAAACTCCGTCTGCCCGAAGAGCATGGGCGCGGAAAGCAGGGACTGCGCGAAGATGACCGGCATCACGCCGCCGGAGTTCACTTTGAGCGGCAGGTGGCTCGATTGGCCGCCCATCATGCGGCGGCCCACAATGCGCCGCGCGCTCTGGATGGGAATGCGCCGCTCCGACCGCTCGACGAAGACGATGAAGGCCACAACGCCCGCCATCGCCGCGACCAGGAGGATCACCGCGAGAATCGTGAACGATCCCCAGGCGTTGGTCTGGATCTTCTGATACAACTCGCCGATGCCGCGAGGCAGGCCGGCCACGATGCCGGTGAAGATGAGCAGGCTCATGCCGTTGCCGATGCCGCGATCGGTAATCTGCTCGCCCAGCCACATGATGAATGCCGTGCCTGTGGTCAACGTCAGCACCGTCATCATCACAAAGCCGGGACCGGGATTCAGCACCAGGCCCTGCTTGGTAAGGATGGCCGCAATGCCGATCGACTGCAGGCAGCCCAGCAGCACGGTCATATACCGGGTCCACTGCGTAATCTTGCGCCGGCCCAGTTCGCCTTCCTTCTGGATGCGCGCCAAGGGCTCGTACACCACGGTCAGAAGCTGGAAGATGATCGAAGCCGTGATATACGGCATGATGCCCAGGGCGAAGATGGTCATGCGGCGCAGGTTGCCGCCGCCGAACAGATCCATCAGCCCCAGGGCCGAGCCGCTCTGCTGGTTGAAGAGCTGCTCCAGCAGGTGGGTGTTGACGCCGGGCGTGGGAATCCATGCGCCCAGGCGGTATATGGCAAGAATGCCGAACGTGAAGAGAACCCGCTTGCGCAGGTCGGGAATCCGGAAGATATTGAGAAACTTCTCAAGCATTTTTGGTTGTCCGCTTCAGGGCGTTTGCCGCCACTTGAATCTTTGCCACAGGTTATCTTACCCGCGTACCGCCTGCCGTGTCCCAACTCACAACCTGCCGGTTGCCCCGGGTCCTGCCTGCCGCGGCAGTGAGACCCGGAGTCGCAGCCTAAGCTGCTTCCGGAGCCGGACCGCCCACAAGCACAGCCTTGCCACCGGCTTTTTCGATTTTCTCGATTGCCGATTTGGAAAACTTGTGCGCGTGGATGGTGATTGCCGCAGTCAGCTCGCCGGAGCCGAGAATCTTGATCAGCGCCCTCTTGCTCGAGGACAGTCCAAGCTTCTTGTAGTCTTCCAGGCCGATCTCGGCCACTTCGAGAGCCGCAATCCTGTCCAGGTTGACCACCGTGTACTCAGTGCGGAAGATGTTGGTAAAGCCGCGCTTGGGCAAGCGGCGGTGCAGCGGCATCTGGCCGCCTTCAAAACCGCGCATCAGGCTGAAGCCGGAGCGCGAACCCTGGCCCTTGTGGCCGCGCGCTGAGGTCTTGCCCATGCCGGATCCCATGCCCCGACCCACACGCTTGCGCCCGGTGTTAGCTTTCTTGGGCGCGCGTAAATTCGATAGATTCTTTGCCATGATTTCCTCGCTGTAGCGCCGGAAAGGCTTTTCTGCCCCGCCGACTCGCGTTGTGTGGAGCTTCCAGCTGTTAGCTGTTAGCTCATGGGTCGAGAGCTCACGGTGTGCGCTCTCGCATGAAAAGCCTGGAACTAGTCCTCGAGAATGCGAACCAGGTGCGGAATGGCTTTCACCATGCCGCGGGTCGACTCTGTATCCACGCGCTCGACAATCTGGTTCAGCCGCGTAAAGCCCAATCCCTTGACCACAGCCCTGTGCTTGGCGGGCGTGGAGTTCTTTGAGCGGTAGTATTCAATGCGAATCATCTTGGTCTCAGCCATGGCTTAGAGCTCCTCTACGGACTTGCCGCGCGCTGCCGCCACTTCGGCCCGGTCGCGCAACTGCACCAGCGCGTCGAACGTGGCCTTGACGACATTGTGCGGGTTCGGCGAGCCGAGGCTCTTGGTGAGCACGTTCTGCACACCGACCGAGGTCATCACCGCGCGCACCGCGCCGCCGGCAATCACGCCTGTGCCTTCGGGGGCCGGCTTCAACAGCACCTGCCCGGAGCCGAAACGGCCCAGAACCAGATGCGGAATCGTGGTCTCTGTCAGGTTAATCCGGACCAGATTCTTCTTGGCGGCCTCGATCCCCTTGCGAATCGCCTGGGGAACTTCCTTGGCCTTGCCCGAACCGTGGCCCACCACCCCTGCGGCGGCGTCGCCTACAACCACCAGCGCGGCAAACGACATGTTCTTGCCGCCCTTGACCACCTTGGTCACGCGATTGATGGCCACCACCTGATCCTTCAGGTTGTACTGGTTGGCATCGAGTTTCTTCTTCAAGATCGTCATTGCTCTCTCGTCTCTTTTTGAGCCTTTAGCTTTTAGCTTTCAGCTCTTAGCTTTTCATTCCCGGGTTGAGTCCTTTGACTTTCCATGAGCAAGCTAAAAGCTGAAAGCTAGAAGCTAATAGCTGCTTTTAGAACTCCAGATTTTAGAACTCCAGACCCGCCTCGCGCGCAGCATCGGCCAACGCCTTGATGCGCCCGTGATAGAGGTAGCCGCCGCGATCGAAGACCACCTTCTTGATGCCCTGCTTCACGGCCAGTTCGGCCACTGCCTTGCCGATCTCCTTGGCCGCCGCCACATTGCCGCCGGTCTTGAGCTTCAATGCCAGCGTGGATGCGGAAACCAGGGTGGTGCCTGCCTGGTCGTCGATCACCTGCGCGTAAACGTGGTTCAGCGAGCGGTAAACATTCAGCCGCGGCCGCTCAGCGGTGCCCGCCAACTTGCGGCGGATGCGGTCGTGAATGCGCTGGCGGATTGCGTTCCTTTTGGTCTGCGTAATCATGGTCTCTCGTTCCTATCGGCGGAGCCGCCCTGCGGCTCCGTTCGGTTAAAATTTCAGCTTCCAGCTCTTAGCTTCCAGCCTCTAGCTAAGAGCTTGGAGCTAGAGGCTGGAAGCTGTATTTCTTACTTCGCGCCCGTCTTGCCGGCCTTCTTCTTCAGCTTCTCGTCCGAGTAGCGCACGCCCTTGTTCTTGTACGGGTCGGGCTTGCGCAACGAACGCATATCGGCCGCAACCTGGCCGACCTTCTGCCGGTCGATGCCGGAGATGGTCAGATGCGTCTGCTTGGGATCGATTGCTACCTCGATGCCCGTAGGCAGCGGAACTTCGATGGGATGCGAGTAGCCCAAAGTGAATACTACGGTTCCCTTGCCCTTCAACTCGGCACGGTAGCCGATGCCCACAATGTCCAGCTCGCGGGTCCAGCCCTTGGTCACGCCCTCGACCGCATTGAAAACCAGCGCGCGCGTCAGCCCGTGAAATGCGGCATGTTTGTCGCTGTCGCGGTTCACGTGCAGTTCCCCGCCAACGGTCTCCAAGCTGATTCCATCGGCGATCAGCGCCGAAACCTTGCCCTTGGGCCCTTCGACAACAACCGTATTGCCCTCAACCTTGTACTTGACGCCTGCGGGCAGCAGGATCGGCTTTTTTCCAATACGCGACATTGTTTCAATCCTTTGTCGGCTTGCGAGTCCCGAAAAGCAGTTGTCAGTGATCAGTTGCAAGTGATCAGTTTCAACATTTCATCGTTCCACTGCAGCCTTAAAAACAGCTCTTAGCTACTAGCTTTTAGCTGCTTGCCAGCGCGATAAGTGATTGAACTCATCGTGCCAGCTAACAGCTAAAAGCTGATAGCTGTACTTACCAAACTTCGCAGAGCAGTTCGCCGCCCACGCCTTCGCGGCGTGCCTGGCGTCCGGTCATCACGCCCTTGGGCGTGGTCATGATCGAGATGCCGAGACCGCCCTGAACGCGCTTGATCTCGTCGTGGCCGATATAGACGCGGCAGCCGGGACGCGAGATGCGCGCCAGGTCGCGAATAGCCGCTTCCGTGCCGCCGTACTTCAGGTACACGCGCAGCACCAGCTTGCCTTCTTCTTCCTGGGTCTTGTAGTTCGAGATATAGCCCTCTTCCTTGAGGATGCGGGCAATCTCGGTCTTCAGCTTCGAAGCTGGGACATCCAGCTTCTGATGACGCGCCCGGATTGCATTCCGGATCCGCGCCAGAAAATCTGCTACTGGGTCGGTCAGACTCATTCCTTCTCCTTCATTCCCCGTTCGTCCACTACTGCGGAAACCTGCGGGAATGTAAAACAGCTTCTAGCTCTTAGCTTCTAGCTTTTAGCTCTTCACTTTGGCCATTGAGCTTATTCGGCTCATCAAAACGACCAAAAGCTAAAGGCTAAAAGCTAAAAGCTGCATTGTTACCAGCTCGACTTCACGACGCCGGGAATTTCGCCCTTGAGCGCCAAAGCCCGGAAACACAGGCGGCAGACGCCGAACTTGCGCAGAAAACCGCGCGGCCGACCGCAGAGCTGGCACCGATTGTGCTTGCGGCAGCTGAACTTCGGCTTCCGCGCGTCTTTCACCCGTTTTGCTGTAGTTGCCATAAATCCTCTTCAACCTCAGCTATTAGCTTCTAGCTATTAGCTTTTAGCTTGTTCCTTGAGCGACCTGCTTCCACGCTTCCAAAACAAACCCGAATTCGTGTTGCCTCTTTCGCTCGCTCCGCCTTGATCGAGCTAATAGCTAAAAGCTGATGGCTAATAGCTGTCGTTACGCGCCCTGCCGGAAGGGCATTCCAAAGTGCTTCAGCAACGCACGCGCCTGGTTGTCGTCCTTGGCCGTAGTCACAATGGTGATGTTCATGCCCTTCAGCTTCTCCACCTTGGAGTAATCGATCTCCGGGAAGATCAGCTGGTCGCGCAGGCCGAGCGTATAGTTGCCGCGCCCGTCAAAACTCTTGGTTGATACGCCGCGGAAGTCCCTAACCCTGGGCAGCGCCGTCGAAATCAGCCGGTCAAGAAACTCGTAGGCCTTTTCATTGCGCAGCGTGACCATGGCGCCAATCGACATGCCTTCGCGCACCTTGAAAGCCGCAATCGACTTCTTCGCCTTGGTCGTCACCGGCTTCTGCCCGGCGATCGCCATCAGGTCGCCCACCAGAGGATCCAGCAGCTTGGTGTTCTGCGTAGCCTCGCCCAGACCCATGTTGATCACGATCTTGTCCAGCTCGGGCACCGCCATCGGATTATCAAGCCCCAGCTCCTTTTGCAGAGCCTGCTTGATTTCCTTGTGATACTTCTCTTTCAACCTTGCCGTCATGTTCCGTTACTCTCTTTCTTCCGGCTCCCGGAGTGGCCCGCGCATCTGGTGGCCGTTTACCGTTGCGGAAGGGGTTGGCCGATGCTGCCTGAGCTTGCTCGCTCGCGCAGTTCCGGCTTGGGGTCCCGCTACTTTTTGGTGGGCAGCGTCTGCCCGCACTTCTTGCACACCCGAACCTTGGTGGCGCCATCAACCTTGTAGCCCACGCGCACCGGCCCGCAGTTGGAGCAGACGACCGCAACGTTCGAGACGTTGATCGGCGATTCCTGCTCGGCAATGCCGCCCTTGGTCCGCTGGCCCTGCTTGCTTGAGACCGTCTTCTTGACCACCCGGACGTGCTCCACCAGCACTGTTCCCTTGTCGGGGAAGACGCGCAGCACACGGCCCGTCTTGCCGCGGTCCGAGCCCGTGAGGACCTTGACCGTATCGTTGCGATGAATATTCAAACTCTGCATCTTCTTCTCCGAAAAACAGCTACCAGCTTCTAGCTATTAGCTGTTGATTCTTAACTTCCAGCCTTGGCAACCTCGCCCGACTTCACTGCAAACCGGCTAAGAGCTAGTAGCTTGAGGCTAGTAGCTGGAAGCTGTCTTTACACAACTTCCGGGGCCAGCGAAACGATCTTCAGAAACTTCTTCTCGCGCAACTCGCGGGCAACCGGCCCGAAGACACGCGTGCCCACCGGCTCGTGCGCATCGTCGATCACCACGGCCGCGTTTTCATCGAATCTGATATAGGTTCCGTCGCGCCTGCGGTACTCCTTGCGGGTGCGGACGATGACCGCCTTCACCACTTTGCCCTTTTTGATGGTGCCGTCGGGCGAGGCTTCCTTCACGGCTGCGGTCACGATGTCGCCGAGACCCGCCTTCTTGCCCAATCCACCGCCCAGCGGCAGAATCACTTGCAGCTTGCGCGCGCCGGAGTTGTCGGCCACCGCGAGCATGGTTCTCATTTGCACAGCCATGGGTTCTTCTCCTTCTCGCTCGCGCTAGTTGGCGGCCTGGTTAGCAGTCTTGACCGCCGCGTCTTCAATCTGGCCGAGCGACGAACGCCGCACGATCTCTTCCAGTGACCACCGCTTCAGCTTGCTCAGCGGACGCGTCTCGCGAATGCGCACCACATCGCCCATCCGCGCCGAACTCTGCTCGTCGTGGGCATAAAACTTCTTCGTGCTGCGCACGATCCGTTTGTACTTGACGTGGGCCTTGCGCATTTCGACCTCGACCACAATGGTCTTCTGCATCTTGGTCGAAACCACCTGGCCAACCTTCTCGTTACGCCGCGCTCCTACTGCCGCCGGCGCCTGTACTGCATCTTGAGTCGCCGTCATTTAGAGGGCTCCCTTCTTGCTTTCCGCGGATGCGTCTGCATCGGCAGCAGCACCCTGGACGCCCAGCTCGCGTTCGCGGGCCACGGTCTTGATTTGCGCAATCTCCTTGCGCAGTTGGCGGAGCTTCTTCACTCCGTCGTTCTGCCCCAGCGAAACCTGAAAGCGAAGCCGGAAAAGCTGCTCGGAGGTTGTCTTCTCCTGGTGCGCCAGTTCTTCGTCGCTCAAATTGCGAATCTTTGCGAGTTCCATCTCTGTTTCTCTCTCCGGCGCTCAACGCGCCCCTTCAAGGAGTACGCGGCGCGTCAAACTTTTCCAACCGGCCTACTTGACTTCGGCAACGACCTTTTCAGCACCCGGCCGCATCACGAACTTGGTCCTGAGCGGCAGCTTGTTCGATGCCAGACGCATGGCCTCCTGCGCAATCTCCGGAGCTACCCCTTCCATCTCGAAGAGGATCTTGCCCGGCCGCACCACCGCAACCCAATGGTCCAGTGCGCCCTTGCCCGAGCCCATGCGGACTTCGGCCGGCTTCTTGGTAATCGGCTTGTCCGGGAACAGGCGCAGCCAGATCTTGCCGCCGCGCTTGATGAAACGGGTCATGGCGATACGGCTGGCCTCGATCTGCCGGTCGGTAATGTAACCGCACTCCAGAACCTTCAACCCGTACTCGCCGAACGACAGAGAGGAGCCGCGCCACGCCTTGCCACGGCGCTTGCCCTTCTGCTGCTTGCGGTACTTCACCTTCTTTGGCATCAACATAGCGAAAACCTCGAACGAAGTTGTCAGTTGTCAGTCTTCAGTTGTCAGCCTGCCGTTGACCCACTGGGCGTTCCGGCTACTCACAACAAACTTCCGACAACCAACCGTCTCAAATCTGGCAACACAACAACTGATCACTGACAACTGATCACTGATAACTGCTCTTAAAACACCGACGTGCCTACCGGCGGCGTCTGACGGCGCTTCTGCTCGTAGATATCGCCGCGATAGATCCAGGTCTTCACACCGATTACGCCATAGGTCGTGTGCGCCTCGGTAAACCCGTAGTCGATGTCCGCGCGGAGCGTGTGCAGCGGCAAACGGCCCTGCAGATACCACTCGGAACGGGCAATCTCGTTGCCGTTCAAGCGGCCCGAAACACGCACCTTGATTCCCTTGCACCCGAAGCGCAGCGCCGAATCCACGCTCTTGCGCATGGCGCGGCGGAAACTGACGCGCTTCTCCAGCTGCAGGGCAATGTTCTCCGAGACCAGCTGTGCGTCCAACTCCGGCTTGTTCACTTCGATGATGTCGATGAACACGTCGCGGCTGGTGCGCTTGCCGAGCTCGGTCTTGAGCTTCTCAATCTCCGCGCCCTTGCGGCCGATTACGATACCCGGCCGTGCGGTGCGAATCAAAAAGCGCAGCTTGTTGCCCGGCCGCTCGATTTCCACCGAGCTGACGCCCGCGGCCTTCAGCTTTTCTTTCAGCTCGGCCCTGAGCTTCACGTCCTCGACAAGGAGCTTGTCATAGTCGCGCTCAGAGAACCAGCGCGAACGCCACGGCTTGTTCACTCCCAGCCGGAATCCGTAAGGATGGACTTTCTGTCCCATACTTTTCCTCTCAAAACCCTCTAGGCCTTGCTGCTGGCCTGTTTCTTGGTTGCCGAAGCTTTCTTTGCCGCCTTGGGCGCCGCTGCCGGCTCCTCGACCTTGGTCACCAGGCCCGCCTTTGCCGCGCGCTCTGCCACTGAAAGTATGATGTGGGTCAGCCTGCGCTGGTAGCGGAAGGCCCTCCCCATCGGAGCCGGACGGATGCGCTTCATGCGCGGTCCTTCGTTGGCCAGGGCCAGCTTGACGTAGAGATTGTCCACGTCCAGATCGATGCCCCGCTCGCCGGCCACATACTTGGCGTTGTCCACCGCCGAGGTCAACAGCTTGTGGATCACCGGGGCAATGCGCTTCTTGGTGAAGGCTGCTGTCGCCAGCGCCTCCTCGACCCCCCGGCCTTTGATCAGATCCAGCACCAGCCGCGCCTTTTGCGGCGACACGCGCTGGAACCTGGCCTCAGCCCTGTATTCCTTTGTCTCGACTGCCATTGTGCTTTCCTCAAATCAGCTATTAGCCTTTAGCTATTAGCCTTTAGCTTGTTCCATTTCCCAACAGGCTTTCGCTCCGGCGATCTCCAGCTAGAAGCTGAAAGCTAAGAGCTAAAAGCTGCTTTACCGCGGCTTGGCGCCGGCTTCGGCAGCCTTGCTTCCACCGGTATGTCCCTTGAACGTCCGCGTCGGCGCAAACTCGCCCAGCTTGTGTCCCACCATGTTCTCGGTCACATACACCGGAACAAACTTTTTGCCGTTGTGCACGGCGATGGTGTGGCCCACAAACTCGGGAAAGATCGTCGAGCGCCGCGACCAGGTCTTGACCACTTTCTTGTCGTTGGCCTGGTTGAGCACCTCGATCTTGACGGTCAGGTGCGCATCCACAAACGGGCCCTTCTTAGTCGAACGTGCCATAAAAACAGCTCCTAGCTCTTAGCCTTTTGCTTTTAGCTTTAAGCCTCTTTCGGCTCATGCTAACTGCCGGCTATCGCCTGAAATCCTTGTTTCCGCATCTAATTAGCTAGAAGCTGAAAGCTAATAGCTAAAAGCTGCATTTCCTACTTCTGCCGGCGGCTGACGATGAACGCGTCGGTCCGCTTGTTGTTGCGTGTCTTGTAGCCGCGTGTTGGCTGGCCCCACGGGGTCACCGGATGACGGCCGCCCGAGGTTTTGCCCTCGCCGCCGCCGTGCGGATGGTCTACCGGGTTCATGACGACACCGCGGTTGGCTGGGCGAATGCCCTTCCAGCGATTGCGTCCCGCCTTGCCGATGGACACATTCTCATGATCCGTGTTGCCCACCTGGCCAATCGTGGCCAGGCAATCGACCAGCACCTTGCGGGTCTCGCCGGAAGGCAGCTTGAGCAGGGCGTAATCGCCCTCCTTGGCCACCAACTGCGCCTGCGTCCCGGCCGAACGCGCCATCTGCGCGCCCTTGCCCGGCCGAAGCTCGATGGCATGCACCGTGGTGCCGGAAGGAATGTTCTTGAGCGGCAGCGCGTTGCCAACCAGAATGTCGGCATCCGGGCCGGAACTCACCGTGGCGCCCACCTTGAGGCCAACCGGCTGCA
>Ga0302320_10001614_pt1 | contig 54071 bp, 36 predicted proteins | sample Bog_T0_3_FD_202130 | JGI IMG/M metagenome (GOLD analysis project Ga0302320, IMG submission 202130) | Peat permafrost microbial communities from Stordalen Mire near Abisko, Sweden - Bog_T0_3 | ecosystem: Environmental > Terrestrial > Soil > Wetlands > Peat | place: Sweden: Abisko, Stordalen Mire...
GTGCCGACGTAGAGGTCGTAGTAGGCGACCCCGGTTCCGGCCGTCCAGTAGAAGGTCTTTGTGGTGGGGGAACCTGGCAGCACTCCGGAGGTGGGAGCGATGAGTTGTGCTGCCGAACCGCCACCGCAAGGTGTATTTGGCTCAACCTTGACCAGTTGCTGCGCCCGTGCGGCATTGAGCGAGTTGTCAGTGAGGGTGAGCACGTGGCTGGCGGCCAGGTTGATGGCGTCGCCGGCGATGCGGGGTGCTGCGGTGATGTTCAGCCGGCAGGTAGATCCGGCCTGAAGCGAGGCGGCCTCCGGGGAGCTGGCGCTAAGCTGCGCGCAGTCCTCGGAACTGTCGGACTTGAGGACGTAGGCGCTCTCGGCAGAGGGATCATCGGGGGCAATGAAGGGATTCTTTCCCGCCAAGGGAGCTGGGAAGCTGAGCGGCGCATTGCCGATGTTGACCAGGGTAAGGGTCCGGGGGCTGCCGCCGCCGGGTGCGAAGATTACGCAATCAGCAACGACCCGTTGCGGATCGACGACATTGAATTCAACGACGCGCTGGTTCTGGGTGTCGGCGATGAAGAGATTGCCGTCGCCATTGACGGCGACGCCGGTGGGCGCGCCTAATCCGCGAGCCAACTCGGACTGGGTAAACAGATCGCCTTCGCGGGCTTCAAGCAGGATGCGATTGCTGCCGGTGTCGGCGATGTAGACATCGCCGGCCGCATCGATGGCGAGGCCGCGGGGCTGATCGAGGCCGCTGCCGACGAGGGCCGGTGTGTAGGCGCCTGCGGAGAGCTTCTCGACCCAGACTTCACTGTCGCCGGTGTCGGCGATGTAGACATTGCCGTTGCCATCCACAACCACTCCGGATGGGCGATGGAAGCCGCTGCCGATAGTGGTTTCTGTGTACTTGCCATTGGCAAGCGTCTCTTTGAGGACGCGGTTGTTGCCGGTGTCGGCAATGTAGACGTTGCCGGCGCCATCGACGGCCACGCCGTGGGGAGCGCTCAAGCTGCTGGTGTGGAACGTAGTGAGCGTGAAGACGCCGCGGGAGAGGTCATTGGATTCGACGGGGGTAAACGTCGCCTTGATGACCCGGTCGTTGCCGGTGTCGGCGATATAGACGGCACCGCTGCCATCGACGGCGGCTCCCTGGGGATTGGTCAATCCGCCAAACCTGCTGTTGGCGACCACGGTGGGCTGGAAGTTGCCGGCGAGGGTCTCTTTGATGACCTGGTTGTTTTCCGCATCGACGATATAGATGTTGCCGCGGCCATCGGAGGCCAGAGCAGTGGCGCTGGCGAGGCCGGCAGTGGCGGAAGTGAAGGGAGCGGTCCGCGTGCCGGGGTAGATCGCGGCCAGGGGCGCAACGCCAGTGCCCTGGAAGAACGCGGTTGCGACGATTCTGCCGGCAGTGTCGAAGATCTCTGCCGCGCCGTAGCGGGTGCCCGCAGTGGTTGGGGCAAAGGCAACGTCGACCGTGCAGCTTTCGCCGGCGGCGTACGCCTGAGCTTTGCAGGAGCTGCGCTGATCGGGCGCAGCAGCGATGGCGAAGTCAGAGAAGACACGATTTCCGCCCGACTGGACGCTGGCCACCAACCCACCGAGGGTGGTCGCGGCGTCAAAGGTAAAGACCGCCTGCTTCACAATCTGCTGTGACGGCCGGTTGCTGGAGATGCCAACGGACACGGCCCCGAAGTCTCCTGTGGCCGGCGGGGCCTTGACACTGATGCTGGTTGAATTGGACGAGGCCAAGCTGGGCGCGCTGCGATAGCCGCTCACGTGCGCCGTCTCGGCAGTGGCCACGGAAATCCCAGCAAGGCCGAGTACGGCCAGCAGGGCTGCGATCGTGCGCAGAGACATGGCCGTCTTGCGCCGGGATGCAGAGGGGAATAAACCGGCGGCCAGTGCCCAAAGGGTGGACCCGGCCGAAGCCGCAGAAACCTGAGACAGACTACGAATCGGCAGACCTAGCATTGATTTCGTCTCCTGGAACTTTGAGTTTTTTTTGCACGGTGGATAGGGAATATTCACGTGGCAGGAAAGTTACAACTGAGCCCTACTACCTCTGTAACCTGCCTTGGGGTCCTTAGTCAACAGAAGGAGAAACTCTAGACCCCCGCCGTAACCTGATATCCCACCAATTACACAGGCCCCCGACGCACGTGATTCAGAGTACAGTCATTCTGCCAGAGGCAAAACCGAGATTGCAAGTAAATAATTTGTGATTCTTAATTTTTCCATAAAGCCTTGTTTCGATCTGGGATAGCGAGGATTCCACAACATACGGGGTGCTGCGCCAGGAGCTGCATTCCTGATCCCTGACCATCGTATTTGGAACGGGTTTGTGCGCCATGCTGATTCAGCTTCAAGTAAGTTACCGTGGTGTATATACAAATAGTTACCATATCTTCGTATGCTGTGCATGGGGTTCGACATTTCATAACTTCCTCCCTGGTTATTTCTACCCAGCGTTTGCTTATATTCAAGTACTTAGATCAAGCCATGCGCACTTGACCCAATCGACCCCACAGCTTTCCCGGGCGAGGTAATCTCACAGATGGTTACTTTTGTCGTATGCAGGAAATTTTGTGCGCTCTGTTACCTCGGCTTCCGTCGTCTTGCCCATGAGAATTCACCAATCTGGGCGCAGAGTCCCGCCCGTCGTCCGCAATTTCCGCAGGATTTCGCCGTGCCGTCTTCGTCTTGCCGGTTTCATTCAAAGATCGAACCGGCAAATCTCGCTTAGGCTGCGGAAAGTGGCAGTGCACATTCTGGAACAGTCGTAACCGGCAGAGGCTTACCGGCAGAGGGGTGTCCTGCCTGGGCGGGATCGGCCGGCGCGGGCCGGGAGACATTTCCCGGCCCGCGGTGTGGGCTGATGGAACTGGACTACCGGATGGTGAAGGGCGATGCTAGGGCTGATACCTCCAGAGGTCGTTGAGCAGGCCGTAGTCGCCGCTGGAATCAATTCCATTGCCGCCGAAGAGCCAGAGATTGCCGCTCTTGTCAGCCCAACTGGCAGAGTATTCGCGACCTCCGGGGATGTTGCCCGCGGCGGGTACGCCGAGTATGCCGTAGACGCCGGAAGGGCCGCCGGTGTCGCCGGTGGTTTTGGCGACGGTGCTGGTTCCCGCGATCCAGGTCCATTGATTTGCGGAAGGAGTGTACTTCCAAAGGTCGCCGAGATTGCCGAGATTCCCGGCCGAGTCAGCGCCGAAGCCGCCGAAGAGCCAGAGGTTGCCGCTGGTGTCAGTCCAGTTTGCGCCGTAGAGGCGGGAGCCGGGCATGTTGGTGGAGGCGGCTTTTCCGATGGATCCGTAGACTCCGGCGACGCCGGCATAGGAGCCTGATTTGCTTCCGGCGATCCAGGCCCACTGTTTTGAGGCGGCGACGAACTCCCAGAGATCGTCGAGCTGGCCCCACTTGTTGTTGCCGTCAAGGCCATAGCCGCCGAAGAGCCAGAGATTGCCGCTCTTGTCGGTCCAACTGATTGCCCACTCGCGGCTTCCGGGAGTGTTGGTGGAGGCGGCTTTGCCTAGCGTGCCGTAGACGCCGGGATTGCCCTGGGCGGTGCCGGGGATGGTGCTGCTGCCACCCATCCAGGTCCATTGTTTGGTGGAGGGATTCAGCTCCCAAAGGTCATTGAGGGTGCCCCAGGTACCTTTGGAGTCGATGCCGTAGCCGCCAAAGAGCCAGAAGTTGCCGGCGGCGTCTGTCCAGCTTTTGCCGCCCCAGTGCCCGCTGGGAACGTTGGTTGCGGCCACCGTTCCCAGCTTCCCGTAGACGCCGGAGTTTCCCGGGTGCCCGTTGGTACCTTTCGCTACCGTGCTGGCTCCGCCGACCCAGGTCCATAGCTTTGTGGAGGGGTTGAACTCCCAGAGGTCGTTGAGGCTGGCGGTTCCGTTGTTGCTAGGGCCCAATCCACCAAAGAGCCAGAGGTTGCCGGCGGCGTCGATCCAACTGAAGGCGTTTTCGCGGCTGCCAGGAACGTTGCCGGCGGCGGGAGTGCCCAGTTTGCCGTAAACTCCGAGGACACCGCAGGAGGTTGCAGTGCAGGCCGTGCTGCTTCCAGAGATCCAGGTCCACTCGTCGGTGGCAGGATTGAACTGCCAGAGGTCGTTCAGGATGGCGTTGTTGCCTGCCGCATCGTAACCGAGGCCGCCCAAGAGCCAGAGGTGGCCCGCGGGATCGATCCAATTGCTGGCGCTGTCGCGGCTTCCGGGGGTGTTTTGGGGAGCCGGGATTCCCAGTGTTCCGTAGACGCCGGGCAGGCCGCCGAGGTTGTATTGCACCTGGAGAACGGTTTTTCCACCGCTGATCCAGGTCCAATCTTCGCCGGCTGTGATCTGGGCGGCGACTACCTGTTTGACCGTGTTGGAGGTGCTGGTGGTGAAGTTGGAGTCACCGCTGTAGACGGCGGTTACGGAGTCAGTGCCCTGGGGCAGGGCGGCGATGGGGAAGGCAGCCGAGCCGGCGGTGAGGGGAGCGGCGCCGAGGGTTGTGGATCCGCTTTTGAAGGTGACTGTGCCGGTGGGGGATCCGGTGAATTGGCCGGCGACCCTGGCCGTCAAGGTGACCAGCTCAGCGAAGCTGGAGGGATTGGGCGACGAAATCAGCACAGTGGTGGAGCTGGCTTTACCCACCGATTGGCTGATCGCCTTCGAGGCGCTGCCGGCAAAACTCGTATCCCCGGCGTAGGCCGCGGTCACCGAGTAGGTTCCCACGGGCAGTGTCACGGTGGTGAAGGTGGCCGTGCCGCTGCTCAGCGTACCATTCCCCAGCGGGGTTGTGCCGTTCAGGAACGAGACGGACTCGCCGTTGGGCGGCGCGCCGGCGGTGGAACTGACCCTGGCCGTGAAGGTGACGGACTGCCCATAGACGGCGGAAGCCGCCGAAGTGGCCAGCGAGGCGGTGGTGACAGCCGGCGCAACGGTGGAATAGGGCTGGAACATCCACAGGTCATTCAGATCGGCAAGATTGCCGGCCTGGTCGGCGGCCACGCTGGCGGCGTTTCTGCCCCCGAGCAGCCAGAAGTTGCCGCTCTTGTCTGTCCAGGTGGCTGCCATGTAGCGGCCTGGCGGGTTATTTGCTGCCGCAGGCGTTCCCCGCGTGCCGTAGCTACCCGCAACGTTATTGTTGGTCAGGGTCGCGCTTCCGCCCATCCATGTCCACATCCTGGTGGATGGATTGAAGACCCATAGATCGTTCTGATAGCCCAGGTTGCCGCTGGCGTCGTAGCCCTCTCCGCCAAACAGCCACAGATTGCCTGCCTTGTCGGTCCATGTGGCGGCGTCTGTTCTTCCGCCGGGCGCATTGCCGGGAGTGGGAACTCCCGGCGTGCCGTAGCTTCCGGGCGTTGGGCACACTGCGTTTCCGCAGTCGGAGGGGATGCTTCCGCCCACCCAGGTCCACCATCCGGTGGCCGGATTGAACTCCCAAAGATCGTTTGCGTAGCCGAAATCTCCTTTGGTGTCGTAGGTACCGCCGCCGAAGAGCCAGAAATTGCCGTTGTTGTCGGTCCAGCGCTGAGCGCGCTGGCGGCCGCCGGGCCAGTTGCTCGCCGCCGCCGTTCTCAGGGTTCCGTAGACAGGCGGATAGCCGCTCCACGCAGGGACCGTGTTGCTGCCGCCCATCCATGCCCATTGGCTTGAGGAAGCGTTAAACTCCCAAAGTTCGTTGAGCGTGCCCCAGTTGCCGTTGCTGGCTGTGCCATGGCCGCCATAGAGCCAGAGATTGCCGCTCTTGTCGATCCAGGATGTCGTGTCGGACCGGCTTCCGGGGATGTTTGCCGCGGCAGGCGTCCCCAGGGCGCCATAAACGCCGGGGTTGCCGGTCCACGAGGGATCCACGTTCTTTCCCCCAACCCACTCCCATTGTTTGGTCGTGGCGCTCAGCTTCCACAGGTCGCCGAGTTCCTCGCCGCCGTTGCCCTCGGCATCGTAGCCCCAGCCGCCAAACAGCCACAGATTGCCGCCGGCGTCGGTAAACATGACGGCCGTAGCGCGTCCGCTGGGCACATTTCCGGCGGCAGCCACGCCCATGGTTCCCCACACTCCCGGAACAATGCAGCCGTTTGCTCCGCAGGTGGCGACGCTGCTGCCGCCCATCCAGGTCCATTGTTTGCTGGAGAGGCTGTACTCCCACATGTCGTTCAGATCGAGGTTCTTTCCGTTGGCATCGTCGCCGTTGCCACCCCAGAGCCAGAGATTGCCGCTGCTGTCGGCCCATGTGCCTGGGTCGTCGCGTCCGCCGGGCAGGTTTCCAGCCGCGGCGGTCCCCAGTTTTCCGTAGACACCGGGCTGATCGGGAGTGCTGCTGCCGCCCATCCATGTCCAATTGAACGCGCCCTTCACCGCCAGGGGCGTGATGACATAGCCGCCAATCGCCACGGCGCTGTACGAGTCGCCCTTGGCGACGGCCATTGCCTGAATCTCGGTGGACGACGAGACAGCTATCGGTTTGCTGTACACGGCCGAACTGGTGGTCGGCGCGGTTCCGTTGGTGGTGTAGTAGATTACGGCCTCAGCCGTCGCGTCGGCGAGGGCCACGCTCTGCGTTGCCGGGTAAACGCCGGGCGCCACGCTGAAGGTGGGCGTGGCGGCATTGGGCGCGATTGAATATGCGGCGCTGGCCACGGCGCTGGGGGTATATCCCTTGGCCACCGCGAAGGCTTGCAGTGTGGAAGACGAGGGGATGGTGACCGGGCCGGTATAGACCGGGGAGTCCAAAGTGGGCTCGCCGTTGGTGGAGTAATAGATTGTGGCCCCAGCCAGGCTGTCGGTAATGGTCACCGTCTGCGGATTGATGTAGCTGCCCGTTGAAAGACTGAAGACCGGCGTGGGCGCGGGATGGGCCACAACCACTTCCCTGATCCTGGAGTTGCCCGAGTCGGCAATATACAGGTTGCCCGCCTTGTCGAAGGCCAATCCGGCGGGTCGCACGACTGCGGCAAGGGTGGGTGGACCGCCATCGCCGAAGGAGCCCCAGATTCCGCTGCCGGCGACGGTAGTGATGATGCCGGTGCTTGCCGAGATCATGCGGACTATGGTGCCGGTGCCGCCCACGTACAGGTTGTTTGCCGCATCTACCGCCAGGAGGGTTCCCTCCCCGGAAGTAAGCTCCGCGCTGGTGGCCGGGCCGCCATCGCCGCTGTAGCCCCAGGCTCCGTTCCCAGCCACGGTGGAAATGATGCCTGTGCCCGCCGCAACTTTGCGGATTCGGTTGGAGCCATCGAAAATGTAGAGGTTGCCGGCGCTGTCGAATGCCAACCCTTGCGGAAGTGGAACGCCGGCGCTGGTTGCCGGACCGCCGTCGCCGCTGTAATAGCCTCCATTCCCGGCAACGGTGGTGATGATGCCGGTGGCTACCGTCACCTTGCGCACCAAGTGATCACTGGTGTCGGCAATGTAAACATTACCCGCCGAGTCGAGCGCCACACTGGTGGGATTGGTGAGTTGCGCCGCCGTCGCCAGGCCGCCTGTCCCCCCCCATCCGGCCTTTCCGGTTCCGGCAATGGTGGAGATAATGCCGGTGCTTGCATTCACCTCGCGAATCACGTTGTTGTACTGGTCCGCAATGTAGAGATCGCCGGCCGCGTCCAATGCGATGCCGAATGGATTGTTCAACTGGGCACTGGTGGCCAATTGGCCATCGCCGCTATAGCCCTTGCTATGATTGCCCGCGACCACGGTGATGATCCCGGTCTGCGCATCGACCATCCAGACCACATTGTTGCCAATGTCGCTGAAGTAGTAATCGCCTTGGGCGTCCACGACCATGCCCTGTGGATTGGCAATCTCGGCGTTGGTCGCCAGCCCCCCGAGTCCGTTGTATCCGTAGGTGCCATTTCCGGCCACCGTCTCGATAATCGCTGCCGGCGGAGAGGCGATGGTATACGAAGCCGCAACGGGCGCGCTGGGAAGAGATCCCGGAGCTATGGCGATTGCCGAGATGGTGATATCGCCAGAGACGTTGATGGGACCGAAAAATCCCGGCGAATACCCGTTCGCGGTTGAGCCATTGATGGAAGGGTAGTAGTAGATGGCCGCGCCCGGCTTGGGGTCGCTGAGGGTGACCCACTGAGGCCCCGCGTAGTCGCCTCCGGAGGGACTGAAAACGGGCGGCGGAGTTGTCGTGGTGGGCGGAGCGCTCAACCACATCAGTTTACGAATGCGCGCGTTGCTGCCATCGGCAATATATAGATTGTCCGATGCATCGACCGCGATACCGGCGGGCTGGCAGAACCTTACTCCGCTCGCCACGCCGCCATCCTGGCCATCTCCGCCGCAGGCCAGCGGCTGACTGCCGGCAATAGTGGTGATGATGTTGGCGCCCGCGGCCACCTCGCGGATCACGCCGTTGTTCATGTCGGTGATAAAGACGTTGCCCGCGCCGTCCACGGCAACCGCCGTGGGCTGGTTGAGTTGGGCGGCGGTTGCGAGACTGCCGTCTCCCGAGTAGCCCGGCGTCCCGTTTCCGGCGATGGTGGCAATCTTCCCGGTGCCGATGAACACTTCGCGCACAACATTATTGTTGGCGTCGGCGATGTAGAGGTTGCCCGCGCCGTCAACCGCGATGCCCCAGGGCGAATTGAACGTGGCATTGATTGCCAGTTGCCCATCCCCGGTATAGCCGGCGCTGCCGGTCCCGGCCACGGTGGTGATGATGCCCGTGGAGACGGCCACCTCGCGGATGCGCTGGTTGTTGGAATCGACGATATAGAGGTTGCCGGCGCCGTCAAAGGCAATCCCCATCGGATTGTCGAGCTGTGCGCTGGTCGCCGCATGGCCGTCGCCGCTAAAGCCAGACGAGTTCCCTTGCCCCGCAAAGGTTGTAATGACGCCCGTGGACAGGTTGACCTCGCGAACCACCTGGGCTCCGCCATCGGAGATATAGAGGTTGCCTGCGTTGTCCGGAGCCAGCGAAGAGTTCCAAGAGATTTGCGCGCTGGTCGCCGGACCATTGTCGCCGCTGAAGCCTTGCACCCCGGTGCCGGCGATGGTGGTGATGATTCCCGTGCCCGCAGCAACCTTGCGGACGCGATAGTTGTTGGTATCGGCAATATACAAATTGCCTGCCTTGTCGAAGATCGCCGCGCGCGGTCCACCCACGTCGGCCAGTGTGGCTGGGCCCAGGTCGCCGCTATAGCCATACGTGCCATCCCCCGCGACGGTGTAAACATACGCGATCTGCGCATTGGCCATGGAGCCGCAAGCCAGGCCGGTGAGCGCCGCCAGGGCGAGAGACCTGCGCCGCCACGCACCGCGCCGTTCGCATCGAACAGGAGACTCGCAAACGGTCCATGCCCTGCGGATGATTTCGGTCAACGTCAGGGCGGCTACAGCGCCAAAAGCCAACGACAGAGTGAGAACAGATAAATGCAGCATGGAAACGGTCTCCTGGAAGCTTCAGATTGTTCAGTACCGGGAGGGGGGGACCCTCTCATGGAGCGGAGTGGCGAATGCGCCTGTCAGCGGAAGCGCCCAGCCATGGGGCCCGTTACGATAAGAGACAGAAACACTGACATAACTCCGCCGGGTGAAAAAGGCCCGGTGGTGAAGGGTAAATAAGAAAGAGAGGAAAGTTGCAGACTATTTTGCGGGAGCACAAAGAGGGTTTGCAAGTGAATTCTTTGTCATTTTGAAGTTTGCTGTAACTTCGTGGAGGAAGTTAAAGCGGGCGTTGGAACACTTGAGCGCTACTCGGGCTGGGATGCGGGTGGGGGATGGGGGAGTGTGGAGGGAATTACTCGCCGGCTGGCGGGTGAAGTTGAGTGGGCCAGGCCTGGGTGCCAAGGGATTGGCAGGAGAGGGTGGCGATGTGCGCTGCGCGGCGGAGGGCGGGCTCGAATTCCTGTTGGCGGGCGAAGTAGTAGCAGAATGCGCCGTGGAGGACATCGCCCGCGCCGAGGGTGTCAACGGCGGCGATGGCAGGGATGGGGATCTCAAAGCGGCGGTCGCGGTCCGAGGCGAGGATGGAGTTTGCGCCGCGGGTGACGGCGGCGCAGGGAACGCCCTGGGCGATGAGCCAGGCGAAGATCGCCTCAGGATTTTCAAGCGGGCCGCCGTGCTCTGCGGGGACATTGAAGCGCTCGCTGCAGATGGCGACGGTGAGCAGAGGAACGAGTTCTGCGGTGCCGGGCTTGAAGCTGCCGGCGTCAAGGACGAGAGCGGCTCCGGCATCGCGAAGAGATTCAAGCAGGGACCGGATCTGCGGGAAGAAGAAGCCGTCGGTGAGGACGACGGAGGGGAGTTGGCCGCCGAGGGCCTGGGCTTCAGCAGGCCACGAGCCGAGGGGTCGGAGGGTTGCCGGCTGGATGGGCGGGTTGAGGACGGTGCGGCTGCCGTTGGCGGCGTTGATGAGGACGGCGCAGAGGGGCGTTTGATAGCTCGTGCCGTCGGCGAGGTCGAGCAGGGGTATGCGGTGACGCCCAAGCTCAGAGCGAACGAGGCCGGCCAAGGGACCGCTGCCGACGGCGCTAACGAGCAGGGTTTCGCCGCCTAGCCGGGCGTGGGTGAGGGCGGCGTTCATGGCGGGTCCGCCAGGAGCGGCGTGGAATTGGCGGGCGTAGACCTTGGTGTTTTCTTCAGGGAGGGTGTCGAGGCGATAGAGGGCGTCGACGGTAGTGCGGCCGAGGAAGAGGGTGAGGGGCGGTTGCATGGATAGAGCGGAATCCATGGGTTGATTGTACGGGGGAGCAGTATGGGAACCGATCAGAGTGCTTGAACGCGGTTTCGCAGGTTGAGGTTTGTGCGATCCCAGATCCCAAAAGCGGGATCTGGGGCACCCAGCATTGTTATAAAGTCAAGCAGCCAAAGGCCTCAGGTGGTTGCAGTCAGCGCGTCGGTGGATTTGCTCATTTTGGCGGTGCGCTCCTGCTTGCCCCAGTTGAAGGGTTTGCCGTCGATGGCGCGCTTGACGGTCTTGAGCAGAACGATGGAGAAGACCTGGCGGTAGGCGAAGCGCTGCAGCCAGATGTGGAAGAGGAGCCATCCGTCGCCCTTGTTGGCGGGGTGGCGGCGCTCCAGCGAGAAGGCCAGCGAGGAGGTGACGAAGTCAATGAGCAGGAAGCCGAGGAAGTAAGCCAGCAGGCGGTCGAAGTTGGCGGCGGAGGCGGCCTCGGGGTGGTAGTGGCGATCGATGGCGTAGTGGAGGATTCCGGCCAGGAACATGATGTCGATGAAAGGGGAGAAGAGCGGCAACACGATCTGGAAGATGAGGATGTTGGGCAGGGCGAAGAAGCCCATGGCGCGGTTGGTGACAAAGGCGGCGCGATGTTTCCAAATTGCCTGGAGGGTGCCGAAGGACCAGCGGAAGCGCTGGCGCATGAGGCCCTTCATATCGATGGGCGCCTCGGTGAAGGCCAGCGAGCGATCTTCATAAACGACCTTGAAGCGCTGCTCCAGCAGGTTCATGGTGAGATCGGCGTCCTCGGCGACGGTGTTGACGGGATAGCCGCCGGCGGCCTTCACGGGAGCGGTGCGCCAGGCGCCGATGGCTCCGGGGACGACGGTGACCACGTTGAACAGGTCGAGGGCGCGGCGCTCGAAGTTCTGGCTGGTGATGTATTCCAGGGCCTGCCAGCGGGTCCAGAGGTTCACGCGGTTGCCCACTTTGGCGTTGCCGGCGACGGCGCCGATGCGGGGATCTTCAAAGTGAGGGATGAGCTTGCCGATGGCGTCAGGAGCGATGACCGTGTCAGCGTCGATGCCGACGTAGATGTCTTCAGTGAGCCGTTCGAGCGCGTAGTTGAGCGCAGCGGCCTTGCCGCCGTTTTCCTTGGTGAGCACCTGGAGGCGGCCGGCGGCGATCTCGGCGGTGTAGGCCTGGCGCGCTACCTCGGCGGTGCGGTCGGTTGAGCCGTCGTCAATGACGATGACGTGGAGGTTCTGGTAGTCAGAGTTGAGCACGGAGCGGATGGTGCGGACGATGACTTTCTCTTCGTTATACGAGGGGATGAGGACGGCGACGCGGGGAGTGTAACCGGGCGAGGCTTTGCGGTGAGGGCGGCGGAGGCGGTCAATAAGTGCCAGGATGCCGATGAGCAGCAGGCGGGCGCTCATGAGGATGTCGCCGACGAAGAAGACCATGACGATGAACTCGCCGATGATGGCCAGGCCGGAGAAGGCGACAGAGTCGGGCACGGCGCGCACCTCAGGCCAGAAGCCGATTTTGGGGTTCACCTCGGCGGTGGTTTTGCCCATGAGGGCTGAGACCAGGACGATGTTGATGCCGCGGGCGCGCAGTGCGTCAATGAGGACGGGGAGCGCGGCAACGGTGGGAGCACGATCGCCGCCGCCGTCGTGGAGCAGGATGATGGAGCCACGAAGCTGAGGGCGGGTCTTCATCAGCTCAAGCTGCGAGAGAACACTGTCGGTGATCTCCTGCGGGGTTTTGCGGGGATGCTCGTCCCAGTCGTCGGTGTCGATTTTGTTGCCGATGATGGTGAATCCGTCCTGCTGGATGCGCAGGACCGGGGCTGCCTGATCGGTGGTGCTGGGCTCTTCGTCGATGTCGTACGGGGGACGGAAGTAGAGCGGCTGGATGCCGAGCTTGCTTGCGAAGAGTCGCTCAGTGAGCTTGACCTCGAGGTCGAGTTGCTCTCTTGAGATTTCGCTGATGTCGGGATGGGTGTAAGTGTGGTTGCCGATCTCGTGGCCTTCCCGCACCACGCGCTTCATGACGCCGACATTTTCCTGGGCCACGGTGCCGATCATCATGAAGGTGGCCTTCACGCCCTTGGCGCGGAGAATGTCGAGGATCTTGGGCGTCCACTTGGCGCTGGGACCATCGTCAAAGGTGAGCGCAACCTCATTGGGATGGTAGCCGTATTGCTCGATGGTGTAAGTGCGGGGAAAGGCGTCCATGTGCTCGTCGACGATGAGCTTTTTGCGCGGGTCGGGCTCGTCGGTGTCCACGGTGACGGTGCGCTTGCCGGGCAGCGGGCCGCCTGCAATGCGGAGGATGTCGCCTTCGCCCTCGGTGTCAAGGTCGCGGCCAGGAGCCACGATGGCCAGGGCCTGGGGCGATTCGACGGCGCTGGGCTTGTCCCAGATGCTCCACAGAGAGCTGTCTTCAGAGCCGAGACGCCACAGGGCAAAGGTCTGCAAGCCGAGGGCGCGGGCGGCGCGCAGTTCATTGAGCACGGTGACGCCATCGAGGAACCAGACGACGTGGCGCTCGTTGTCGTCTTCGTCAATGTACTCGTAGTTGGGATTGAGGGAGTCGTCATCGAGGTCGAGACTGGCGTTGGCGTCAGAGGCGCGCTGGAAGACGTCGGAGATGGCCAGCACTTCAGCGCCCCGGGGCTGCGGCTTCAAGTGCCTGCGGGACTTGGGATCGGGAATGGAAAAGGCCCAATCGTAGCCGTAGTTGCCGATGGCGCAGATGAGCTTTTCCTTGGGGACCACTTTCATGGCGCGGGTGAGGTTGGCGACAAACCAGTTCTGGCTGGCGATGGGGCCGGGCACGCTGGTGGTCTGATGTTCGTCGTAGTTCATCAGCACAAGGCCGTCGGAGTTGGCGGCGATGGTCTTGAGATCCTTGTCTTCGGTGGAGATGGGGGTATTGACGTAGAGCCTGAGGTTGCGCGGGTGCAGCTCGGCGTAGAGCTCCTGGATGAAAACGATGTACGCCGGAAAGGTTTCGTCGGGCAGGTTTTCAAAGTCAAGGGAGATGCCGCGATACGCAGGCAACGCGGTAAGGAAGCGGACGATCTGCCCGCGCAGAGCGCCGCGTTTGGCCGGGTCAGTGAGCACAGCGCCAAAGGTGGGATCGAAGGTGCGCAGCGCGGTGTTGTAGTTGGTGAGGTGGGGAAAGATCTCAGTGTCTTCTTTGGCTCTCGATATGACCAGCTTGATCTTGTTGTCTTCGTCGGGGTCGTGGACGGTGTTGCCGTCAATCACGGCGTACTCGACATTTTCGCCGTTGGTGGATATGAGCACGCCGGCGGGAGCGTCGGCGTGGAGCCACTCGGGGAAGAGCATGTCGATCTGGTGGACATGCGCCTTGAAGGAGGAGTAGCTGGCGACGTCGCCGGGGGTGTAATAGGCGGCGCGCAGGCCTTCACCGCTGTTCAAGGGGATCTCGGAAGGGCGGCGATCGGACTTGCGGCGGGGCGGGCGCTGGCCCTTTGTGCCGCGCACCACCACAGGGCGCTCAGGCAATGCCTTGTAGTTGTGGCGAAGGTTGGGGAGAAACAGCTCCGGCACCTCCTGCCGCCGCATGATGTTGAAGATAAAGGCGGCCACCACCAGCGTGGAGGCCACCGCCGTCACGTCAAGGATGCGGCGCAGGCGCTTCCATCGCTTCCGCTGGGGGTCGAAGAATATCTGTTTATCGGGCATGGGTGGCGGCTTTTTCTATCTCTCTTCGAAAGGCATGGTTGCGAAAGGTGTGGGCGCGCAAGGCTCAGGGGTGCATTACGCTGTACAGTACGAATGGTATGGAAGCTGAGCGCGAGAGTCAATTGACGGCGGTGCAGGCGCTGGTCCGCGGCCGGCGGCGCGAGGGTTCAGCGGTGTGGGTTGCGCTGCCGCTGCTTGTGGGACTGGCGCTGCGGCTTTGGATGCTGAAGGAGTTTTTTGAGGTTCAGGGCGATTCGCTGGTGTATGGTGGCATCGCCAAAAACCTTCTGCTGCATGGCCGGTACGCCCTCATCCAACCCAGCGGCGCCATGATGCCGACGATCATTCGGCTGCCCGGCTACCCGTTGTTTCTGGTTGCCTGCTTCAAAGTGTTCGGGATGGAGAACTACGCCTCGGCGGCGTGGGTTCAGATTGCGCTGGAGTTGGCGGGCGGGCTGCTGCTGGCTGATTTTGCGCGGCGGGTTGCGCCGGAAAAGCTGGGCAGATGGGACGGGCTTCGCCGGGGCGCGGCACACTGCACGCTTTGGCTGGCGATGCTTTGCCCGTTCACGGCCATTTATGACGTGGCGCCGATGAGCGAGGGGCTGACGCTGTTTTTGGTGGCGCTGGCACTTCGGTCAGCGGCTCGTTTTAGAGAGCGGGCCATTTGGGCGAGCGCGTTGTGGTTCACCTTTGCCGTGACCTATGCGGCGCTGCTGCGGCCGGATGGGGCCCTGCTAGCCGTGGCGCTGGCGCCGGCATTGGCGGTGGGGCTGTGGCGAGCCGATGCGGCAGAACGCAAGCAGAGGATGCGGATGGGGCTGGTGTGCGTGCTTGTGGCGCTGGCGCCTTTTGCGGTGTGGACGGGACGGAACTGGAGGGTCTTCCACGTGTTTGAGCCGCTGGCGCCGCACTATGCGACCGAGCCGGGCGAGGACATGCACCTGGGGTGGAAGCTGTGGTTCAAGACCTGGAGCCTGGATTTTGTTTCGACCTTTGCGGTTTCGTGGCAGGTACCGGACAACGAGCTGGATTTGAGCGCTGTGCCGGCGCGCGCGTTTGACTCGCCGCGGCAGTATGCCGAGACCGCGGCGCTGGCTGCCGAATACAACCGCAACGAGCAGGAGATGACGCCCGCGCTGGATGCGGGCTTTGCGCGGCTGGCGAAGGAGCGGATTGCGGCCGATCCGCTGCGGTTTTATGTCTGGCTGCCGCTGGGGCGGATGGCTGATATGTGGCTGCGGCCGCGGGTGGAAAACCTGCCCGTCGATCTGGACTGGTGGGTGTATGCGAACCATCCAGACGAGACGCGGCTGAGCTGGGCTTATCTGGTGCTGAACCTGGTGTATCTTGCGCTTGCCGGCGCGGGGCTTTGGCTGCGTCCGCGGCTGGGCCGGGCGATGCTGGCCTATTTCCTGCTGCGCAGCGCCCTCCTGCTGACCGTGGGCGCGCCCGAGGCACGGTACACCATCGAGTGCTTCCCGATGATCTTTGCGCTGGCGGGGATTGCGCTTTATTGCGTTTTCCGGAAGAGTATGACCTTTTGGGAGAGGTGCAAGGTCACCGCTCGCTACACCCCAACGACGAAGACCTGTCGTTGGGGACCCCGGCCCTGGTGGTCGCGTCGGCTCGGATAGATAGGCTTCAAACAGCAGCATTTCGGAAAACGCTCTACCGGTTGACGAATACGGTCTTGCCGTCGGTTTTGAAGGTGAAGGCGTCGGCGGGCAAGGGCTGATTGACCTTGATGTTGAAGTAGACGCTGACGCGGTATTGGCCGGAGCCTTCTTCAAAGAGCTGCTTCAGGCTGACGCCTTTTTCCGCATCCACCCAGATGGTGACCTTGGGGAAGAGCTTGAGCACGTCGGGGTCTTTGGCGACGAGTTCGAGCTTGGCCGTGGCTACGCCGTCGAGGGTTTCAGGGCCGAGGTACTTGATGGTCCACTTCTGCTCAAGGTCTTTGCCGCTGGCGCCGAAGCCGAGCACCAGGTAGCTCTCGTATTTGCTCACCTTGTTGGATGTGGTGACCTGGTCGATCAAAGGCTCATAGAGCTTGAAGACGCCGCCGGAGATGACCATCACCTTGGGCACCGGCTTCGAGTTCTCTTCGCGGATGTGGACGCCCATTTTGAAGCCCGCGCCGGTGCGCTCGTAGTAGACGGTTCCCTTCTGCACATCGGTCTCGGGAATGGGGTCGGTTTCAACCGAGTCGAATTGAAAGTCGGCGGCGGTGGAGTGGAAGCGGGTGCCGGCTGCGTCCAGCTTGCGGAGGATTTTGTCGAGGTCGTCGGCCGCAAAGGCGGAGCGGACGGGTGTAAGCAGGAGCGCCAGGGATGCGGCAAAAACCAGATGATTCTTCTTAAGCATGGATTCCCTTATGTATTCGATGTGCAGCCAAGACGAGCAAGCATTGCAAAAAAACTCTAGCGGTGAGCCCAGACCTTCCAGACCAGGTTTCCATCTGCGTCCGTGAAGGTCTCCCAGTGTTCAATAAAGACGGCGTCGCCGGTGACGGGTTCAATGGCCTTGCGGAGGGCTCTTTTGACTGCGTCGTTCGGTGCGCCGGCGGGTACGTTGGCATCTGCGTCCTGCACGGTGATGACCAGGCCGTGGCCGGCATTGCCGACAATCTGGATGGGATGCGCGGGGCCGTTGATGGGCGAGGGCTTGTCGCCGTAGTTCCACAGCTGGGGCGTGATGAAGATGAACAGCAGGATGAGCGTGACCATCACGTCATAGTGGAGGCCGCCGCGCGAGTAGGTCCAGTAAAAGTAGCTTTTGAGAATCTGCCGGAAACTGCGCCTGGGCTGCCGAGCAGCTTCGGGTTGGCTTGGATCTTGGGTCACAATCAGGACTCCCTTACGATGCGGCTCAGTCCGCCCATGTAGGGTTGGAGGGCCTCAGGAACCAGCACCGAGCCGTCGGCCTGCTGGTAGTTCTCAAGGATGGCCAGCCAGGTGCGCCCGACGGCCAGGCCGCTGCCGTTCAATGTATGCACAAACTCAATTTTACCCTTGCCTGCCGCGGCGGGCTTTGCGCCCTGGCCCGCCAGGGCGGGCAGGCCTGCGGGCCGGTAGCGGATGTTGGCCCGCCTCGCCTGGAAGGCCTCGAAGTTGGAGCAGGATGAGATTTCGCGGTAAAGGCCCTGGCCGGGGAGCCAGACTTCAAGGTCGAATGTCTTGGCGGAGCTGAAGCCGGTGTCGCCGGTGCAGAGCAGGACGCGGCGATAGGGGAGGTTGAGGGCTTCAAGGATCTCTTCGGCATCGCGGGTGAGGCGCTCGTGCTCGGCGTCTGACTCCTCGGGGCGGCAGAACTTGACCAGCTCCACTTTTTGGAACTGATGCTGGCGAATGATGCCGCGGGTGTCTCTGCCGGCGGCTCCGGCCTCGGCGCGGAAGCAGGGCGTGTACGCGGTGAAGCAGATGGGCAGGCGCGCTTCGTCGAGGATTTCGTCGCGGTAGAGATTGGTGACCGGGACCTCGGCGGTGGGGATCAACCAGTGGTCGTTGTCTTTGAACTCGCCGCGGGCGACAGCCTCGGCGTCTGCGTCAGAACAGCGGAAGAGGTCTTCGGCAAACTTGGGCAACTGGCCGGTGCCGAACAGCGACTTGGAGTTGACCATGAAGGGCGGCAGGACTTCCTTGTAGCCGTGCTTCGTGGTGTGCAGATCCAGCATAAAACTGATCAGCGCGCGTTCAAGCCGTGCGCCGGCACCCATGTAGACGGCGAAACGGGCGCCAGAGAGCTTGGCGGCGCGTTCCAGGTCGAGGATGCCGAGGGCTTCGCCCAGCTCCCAGTGGGGCTTGGGTTCGAAGTCGAAGACCGGTTTGTTGCCCCAGGTCTTGACGGTGAGGTTGTCTGCCTCAGAGCGGCCGGTGGGCACTTCGTCGCGGGTGAGGTTGGGAATGCCGGAGAGCAACTGGCGCAGGCGGTCGTCGAGCGCGGCCGCGGTCTGGTCGAGGTTGTCGAGCGCTTCTTTGAGGGCGCGCGTCTCGTCCATAACAGATGTAGCGTCCTGGCCGGCTCTTTTGAGGGCGCCCACCTGCTGGCTGAGCTCGTTGCGGCGGGCTTTGAGCCGCTCTGAGGTGGTGATCGCCTCGCGGCGGTTCTGGTCGAGGGCGCGGAAGTCGCCCAGCAGCACAGCCGGGTCTGCGCCGCGGGCGCGCAGTTTTTCTTCAACGAGTTCCAGGTTGCTGCGGACAAAACCGAGGTCGAGCATGGTGGTACCAGTTTACTCGAATGGGTGGATGGATTGCTCGGGGCGAGGTTCGCGGCTTCCTGCCCCTGCGACGGAAACGGGTCGTGCCCGGGACCCCGTACGGCACACAGCTGGAAGCGGGAAGATACACACTCCCGAAACGATTCGGGACTAAAATGGTATGCAGTGTGAGGAGGACTCATGCGCGCTGTTTCTTTGATTGCTCTGGCCTTTCTGGCCGCCGGTCCGGCGTGGGCTCAGCAGCCGGGGACCAACAATGGAGCGTTCGCCCACCGGGTTACGTGGTCGTTTGACGTGGTGCATGGCGTGATGCAGGGCACGCCCGCGCCCAGCATTGTGGTGCAGGGCAGGCCGGAGCCGGAGGCGGTCGGCGCAAGCAGTTCCAGCACCACCACCTACAACGGCATACTTGCCATCACCTTCACCGTCAAGCTGGTCTCGGTTGTCCCGGCAGGCGCCGATCTGCATTGCACGGCTGGCGTGGGCCTGAACTACGGCGTGGCCACGCCGGTTACGGGCGACAGTGTCGAGTTGGCCACCGGGCTGTTGCAAAGCTCAGAATCGGTGGAGGCCACGGTGTCCGGGAACAAGGCTGTGTGCCAGTTCAGCATTCCCTATTCGTGGACGATTCCAGCCACCAGTTCCAGTTCGACCGTGGCTGTCTACGGCTTAAACGGCGCTGTGGGGATTGTGGAAGAGGTGCCGGCGACCGTTTGTGTCGTGGAGCCCGGGACGGCGTGTCCCGGCAGCGGCACGTCCACAAGCCAGACGGTACTTGCCCGCAGTACGTCAGTGGATCTGGCCGGACCCTCGACGATCCCGGCCAACGGAGCCACCACGAAACTGACAGCAAGCGCAGTTCTCTAGCCACCTGCGGTGGGGCCATTCGCTCGCTGATCGTTCGCATGGGCCACATGCGGCGGGGCCGACTGCTCGCCGACCGCTCGCACGGGGTTCGTGGTATTCCAGATCTCAAAATCGAGACCTGGGCCGGCCACCGAAAATAGAGATCGCCGGGGCGCGGCGGAAAGCTGTTTGCTGTCCGCTGCCGGCTGTCGGCTGATCTTACGGATGCTGCTCAATGGCGATGTTGAGGCTGGCGGAGTTGCCGGTGACGGCGACGGCGCGCAGATTGGTCGCCACTCCGGGCAGCGTTGCGGGGATGAATGTGGCCGTGCCGTCGAGGGCGGAAGTGGCTACGGTTGCCAATGTGCCCAGCAGAGCGCCTTGGGCACATTGGCCGTGGGGCTGGCAGGGGGGCGTCCACGCATAAAGAGACTGGTAGAGCGTGACCGTGCCGGCGGCCATCGAGTTTCCGTCCATATCGAGAACGCGGAGGGTGATGAGGCTGGGTGTTCCAGCCAGCGAGAGGCTCTGCGTGGTGCCGGAGACAGCGGTGAGCGTGGCGTACTCAGGCCGCGCGCCCAGGGCGGAGAAGGTGACGCACTGGCTGGTTCCGTTGAGGCAGGCCGTGGATGTGGCCAACTTGCCCTCAGTGAGCGGGCCGACAGTGAGGGCCTTGGCGGCAATGCCGCTGCCGTTGCTGATGGCGGCGGTGGAGGTTTGCGCGGTGATGCCGCTGCCGTTGGATTGCCAGGCGACGGCCTGGCCGCCCATGGGGTTGCCGTTGTTCAGCACCAGGGCCTGGGCTGTCCAGGTGAGGGTGGCTCCGGCGGCGAGCGAAAGCATGGGGGTGAGCGCCGAGAGCACCGGCGGGGTTCCGCCCTGGAACTGGGCCTGGAGGCTGGAGCCGTTGCTGAGCGAAGCGGTCACGGTGGACCAGGCGCTGCCGGCAGCAGTCACATTCATGGTGGCGTGGCCATCGCCGGTTGCGGTGACCAGGCAGGTGGCCTGGCCGCAGCCGAGAGTGGCTGCGCCGCTGGCCGTGTACGTGACGGTGACTCCGCCGGCCGGGGTCAAGTCTGCGCCGAGGGCGGTGACGGTGAAGGGCGTGGGCACGCCGATGGGGATGGTGTTGGAGGGCGCGGTGACCAGGGTGAGCGCATCGCCGGTGCCGGAGTTGTAACTGACCCCGCCGGAGAGAATGGCGCTGGCGTAGAAGATGGGCAGGTCGTCAACCTCGACGTCGACCGAGCCGGTGACGCCGGCGGCGGCGGCGGGCGCGATGGCGGTGATCTCGTTGGGCGAGATGCTGGTGATGATGGCGGGCTTGCCGCCGACGAGCACTGTGTCAGCCAGTCGAAAGCCCATGCCGTGGATGACAATGGGGCCGCCGGTAGAGGGCAGGCGGGTGGGATAGACGGTGTCGGCATAAAGCAGCCAGCCATTATACGCGTAGTCAGGGCGGCCGTCGCCGCGCTCATCGGCAATGCCGATGCGCACCTGGGCGTCGGCCGAGGCTGTGACCTGGAGCCAGCTTTCGCCCACGGCGAGGCCGTTGAGGCCGCTGCCTGCGCCCACGGCGGCCGAGCCGACGGGGTCGAAAGCGTTCCACGCGCCGATGGCGGGCATGGCTTTCACGTTGGTGGCTGCGCCGGTCTCGTCAATGGCCTGGGTAACCACGGTGAAGGTGCGGTTGGCGCGCACGGGCAGGATGAACCAGTCAGTCTGGCCGATCTGGCTGAGACGGCCGGCCCACATGCCGCTCGCCGGCGCCATGCGCGGCGAGGACTCGGCGCCGATGGCGTCTTGGTATCCGCCCGCGGCAGAGTTGGCTGCGTTCACGCTGAGCGTCCGCTGCATGCCCGCGGCCATGGCTGGCACCGAGATGGGAGGCACGGTTCCGGAGGGCGAGGGGTTTCCATCGATATAGGGGCCGACGGAATCGGTTTGCAGGTAATCTGGATTGACGGCTTCAAAGGTGACCACGTAAGTGGCCGTGGTGAGGCCGGGCGGCAGCGGCATGCCGCTGAGGTCAAAGAAGCCTTGCTGGGCGGGGTTGTTTGAGCCCCACTGGGTGAGCAGGTTGCCGTTGGCGTCGTCCCAGCCGGTGACGGGGTTGCCGTGGTTGCCGTTGAAGGTCGCGCCGGAAACAGAGGTGACGGTGTACTGGTAGAGCGGGCTGCCTTTGGCATCGAGAGGGCGGGCGACGACGTTGACGCCCTGCATGCCCATGCCGGTCTTGAAGGTGATATAGCCCTGGATGGAGACAGTGTTGGAGGCGGTGAGTTTCTTGCCGGGAAAGCTGGAGAGATTGGCTGCGGTGATGGGATAGATGCGGTTGAGGGCGGCGATGTCGTCATAGCGCAGCTGGCCGGGGTTAGGGATGCAGACGCCTCCGCCGGGGCCGCAGACGCCGCTGTCAGGCTGCATGACGGGCCAGCCCAGGGTGCCTCCGGCTTCGCCGTTCCGGAGCGCGCCGGGATTCACTTGGGCGTAGTCGAGATTGAGCACGCGGCCAAAGGCGCGCTCGAGCTGGTAGCTCATCATGGCCAGCAGATTTTGGCTGGTGGCGCAGCGGCCGTTGAGCAGGAGGATGGCGTGGGCGATGGTTGCGTCCGGGTTGATGTTGTCGATCCAGACGAAGACGCCGTTGTTCTGGCAGCTGTCAGGCTCGCTTGAGTATTCGCCGAAGACGGCGTCGATGACGGAGCCGTCAGAGTCATAAATAATGCCGAGCGGATAGCCGGTGGCCTGGGGCGTCACGTCGGCCGGCTGGGTGATGACGCCGTTGACGGCCACGATGTTCGCGCCGCTGACGTCCTCGTTGAGCGGACCCATATCAGAGAGCGTGACGGCGGCCGTGGGAACGGCGCTCCACAGCGCTGCGGCTGCGTCCACCATGGCGGTAGCCTGCTGGTTGGTCACCTGGCTCGAGAGCGGGCCGCGATCGACATAGTAGCTGACCTGGCCGCTGGGCCAGTGGATGGGCTGGCCGAGCACGGCGGGATTGAAGTAACTTGCGCCGGCTACGTATTTGGGGCCACCGGCGCGGGCCATCGGGGCCGCGAGCGGCAGCGAAAGCACGAACAAGCAGGCTGCTGCACGGCGCGTGACAACGGCGGCATACACGAACAAGGTGAACGCTCCAACGCAGGAGACTAAGCGCGCCCCGGGCTGCGATCAGGAGGATTGAGCAACGGCTTGGAGGCGAACCCAGGCTCTTTATCGGCAGAATTGACCTGATTAAGAGCAGTTGGATTGCCGTTGCGGAGGCATGAAGTCCCGATGGAATGAGGAAAGCCTCATCGATCTGCCGCGATTCTGGACAAGAACAACACTTCACTCATGAGGATCTCTAATTGAGACCAGATGAGGCCACATACTGCGCGGCGAAGTGCGGACTGAGATCGAGGCCGCAGAGAGAGAAGGCGCGGCGATGCTTCATTCCTGCTCGTGTACCGGCGCGAGAGAGCGCGGCGGTGCGCGTTCAAATCTCGGGGTAGAAGTCAAAGAATGCGTCGAGCGAGCGCTTGAGCTGGGCCTCAATCTCTTCGCGCGAGCCTTCGATCATGTGCATGGTTACGTGGGCCTGGTGGCCGTTGGCCAGCTTGAGGGTTGCGTCCTGGATTTCGGTCACCTCGCCCTCGGGCAGCAGCCGCAGTCCGTAAATGAGAGTCAGGTTTGCCATGGGACTCATCTTAAAGAGAGCAGGGTGCCCGTGGCCAACTTGTGTTCCCGGCGAGAGGCCTTCGTGGCGGGCTTGGCCGGCGGTTGCCCGCAGGTCACGGGGGACCACGACACCGCCGGGGCATGCGCAGGGCCGATGGAGGTCAACCGGCTCGCGAGCGGTACAATTTGGGCAAATCCAATTCGGACAGATTCAGGTCGGGCCAATCAAGGCTGGGCATTCCCATTGCCGCTCTCTGCCAGATCAGGGCCGCCGCGGGGCAGGCGGGAAAACCGGCGCGGCCGCACGGGATTCGATGGGCAGGATTCGATTCTTCAGCACGTGATTGAAAGAGTATCGATGACGAACACACAAGCTGCAGGTCCTTCCCGTCAGCGCCTTCTAGACGCTTTGAACCGTCGCCAGCCGGACCGGATTCCGGTGGATTTCGGCGGCAGCGGAGTCACCGGGATTCATGTCAGTTGCGTTGCCGAGCTGCGCAACTACTACGGGCTTGAGAAGCATCCGGTCAAGGTCATCCATCCTTTCACGATGCTGGGCGAGGTTGAAGACGACCTGATGGCGGCTCTCGGCGTGGATGTGAAAACTGTGATTGGGCGCAGAACTCCGTTCGGGTTTGAGAACAGGGACTGGAAGCCGTGGCTGTTCAATGGGCTTGAAGTCCTGGTGCCGGGAGCCTTCAACGTAACCGAAGCCGAGAATGGCGATACTCTGATCTACCCCGAGGGCGATTTGACGGCGCCGGCCTCGGCGCGCATGCCCAAGGGCTTTCATTTTTTCGACGCCATCATTCGCCAGAATCATTTCGATCCCGAGCATCTTGACCCGGCCGACAATCTGGAGGAGTACCGGCCCATCGGCGAGAGTTATCTTGACGCGATCGCCGCCGACGTCTTGGCCGCCAATACCGGGGAATACGCGCTGTTCGCCACCTTTGGCGGCACCTCCCTGGGGGATATTGCGCATATTCCTGGAATGTCGCTCAAAGACCCGCGCGGCATCCGCGACGTGGCCGAGTGGTACGTCTCCACGCGGAGCCGCCGGAGTTACATTCACCAGGTCTTTGCCCGCGAAATTGAAATCGCCATCGCCAACCTGGAGCGCATCCATCGCCGCATCGGCGAGTCCATCGATGTGATCTACATCTGCGGCGCCGACTTCGGCACCCAGGCTTCAAGCTTCTGCTCGGTGGCAACCTTCCGCGAGCTGTGGCTGCCCTACTACAAACAAGTCTGCGATTGGATTCATGGCCACACCTCGTGGAAGATCTTCAAGCATACTTGCGGTTCGTCGGAACGGTTCTTTGAGTCGTTTATTGAAGCCGGGGTGGATATCATCAATCCCGTTCAATGCTCGGCCGCGGGAATGGAGCCGGAAACGTTGAAGGCCAGGTACGGGGACCGCCTGGTCTTCTGGGGCGGAGGTGTTGACACCCAGCAGGTGCTTCCTTTTGGAACCCCGGAGCAGGTGCGCGAGCAAGTGCTTCGCCGCTGCGAGATTTTCGCGCCCGGAGGGGGCTTTGTTTTCAACGCCATTCACAACATCCAGGCATGCACCCCGTTGAACAACATCGTCGCCATGGTGGACGCGCTGAGGGAATTCAACTGACGAATCGGATGAGCGGCCACCGCGGACGCGCCTTCGATCCCTTGCCCAGATGGCCGTTGTGAGCGGCCGATGTGCATGGCGGGCAAGGGCAAGAGCGAGCATCGCTCATAACAAGAGTTCCATTCTGGCCCGCGTTCGCGGGCTCACACTGAGGCGACACGGCTGAATCGGCTTGGAGCTTCGCGTCATCTAACAGCAAAACGGCTGGCCCTTTTGACACCGAAGAGGACCGCCAGCGAAATATGCGATCGACAGGAAAGCATTTATGACCGATACCCGCGACACCGTTATTCTTGGCTCCGGCTGCGCCGGACTCACTGCCGCCATTTACACAGGACGTGCGGGGTTGAACCCGCTGGTGCTGGAGGGCCACGAGCCGGGCGGCCAGCTCTCAATGACCACGCTGGTTGAGAATTTCCCCGGATTTCCCGAGGGCATCCAGGGACCGGAGCTGGTGGGCAACATGAAGACCCAGGCCACGCGCTTTGGCGCCAGCTTTCAACTGGCCCACTTGCACGGCGTTGACCTGAGCAAGCACCCGTTCACGCTGAAGACTTCAGCGGGAGATATTTGCACGCGGACGCTGATTGTGGCCTCGGGGGCCAGCGCGCGCTGGCTGGGACTGCCGAGCGAGCAGGCACTGATTGGGCACGGCGTTTCAAGCTGCGCCACCTGCGATGGATTTTTCTTCCGCGGCAAAGAGATTGCGGTGGTGGGCGGCGGCGACTCGGCGATGGAAGAGGCGCTGTTCCTGACGCGCTTCGCGTCGAAGGTGACGCTGCTGCACCGGCGCTCGGCCTTCCGCGCATCGAAGATCATGCTTGACCGGGTGATGGCGCATCCGAATATCGAGCTGCGCGCCAACTGCGTCATTGAAGAAGTGCTGGGCGTGGACGAGAAGGAAGTGCGGGGCGTGCGGCTGCGCGACGTGACCAACCAGAATGAGACCATGCTGCCGATTTCCGGATTATTTTTGGGGATTGGGCACGAACCGAACGCTAAGGCCTTCAAAGGGCAGATCGACCTGGATGACGACGGGTATATCCGCACCACGGGGAATGTGCTGACGACGCTCGACGGCAAGGTGGTGGAGGGCGTGTTTGCCTGCGGCGACGTGCAGGACCGGCGCTATCGGCAGGCGATTACCGCGGCGGGTTCGGGCTGCATGGCGGCACTGGAAGCGGAGAAGTTTCTTGAGGCGCACGCGCACTGAGTTGGTTTGAAACAGGAGAAGCGCGATGGCGCAGATCTATCCCCGGCGGTATACGGCTGAGAGCGACGAGCCGTTTGTGGTGTTTTTGATCGGCATGCGGATCAACCGTTTTTTTGCCCTGCGCAGTTGGACGCGCGTGGTGACGGCGATGCCGCGGATGATTGCCGAGCTGAAACGCAACCCGGCGCTGGGACTGCTGCACACCGAGGGCTTCGTCTACTGGCGGGGAGCGGGGATGGTGCAGTACTGGCGCAGCTTTGAGCATTTGAACGCGTACGCTCGCGCCCGAGACGCGGCGCACCTGCCGGCATGGACGGAGTTCAACCGACGCATTGGAAACAACGGAGCGGTGGGCATCTGGCACGAGACCTATACCGTGGGACGCGGCCAATATGAGAGTGTTTACGTGAATATGCCGCGCTTCGGGCTGGGCGCGGCGGCCAGGCACGTGAGCGTGACGGCGCGTATGGAAAGCGCGCGGTTGCGCATGGGAAAAGCAGAAGGGACCGAGGATCAGAATTTGTGGAACGCAAAGAATGCCGCTCCTACCAGGAACAGCCCGGAGACGGCGTGATTCCAGCGCAGATGCTGGCCGAAGTAGAAGGTGACGAAGACGCCGAAGACCACCAGGGTGATGATCTCCTGCATCACTTTGAGCTGGACGGGCGAGAAGCGGTCAGCGCCCAGGCGGTTAGCGGGAACCTGGAAGCAGTACTCAAAGAAGGCGATGCCCCAACTGACGAGGACGACCTTCCACAGCGCTTCATGACGGAACCGCAGGTGGCCATACCAGGCGAAGGTCATGAAGATGTTGGAGACGATGAGCAGAACAATGGTCCACATATCTGAATTAGATACTAGAGAGCTGGGCCGGGTTTCTAAGACTGATTGAACGGATGCACAATGACAGCGCTCGAAGAAAATCTCGAACGGGTTGAAGCGGCGATTGCGGCGGCTTGCCGCGCAGCCGGGCGCCCGCGCGCCGAGGTTGAGCTGATGGCCGTCTCGAAGACCTATCCTGCGGCGACGATTGCCGAAGCCGCGACGCTGGGCTTGAGGCTGTTCGGCGAGAATCGCGTGCAGGAGTTTGCGTTGAAAGCGCCGCAGTTGGCTACGCTGCGCGCAGCAGACGACGTGCGGGTTCACCTGATTGGGCATTTGCAATCGAACAAGGCGCAGCGCGCGGTGGAGCTGTTTGATGGCATCGACTCAGTGGACTCGGTGCGGCTGGCGGAGCGGTTGAATGAGGCTGCGGGCAAGCAAGGCAAGCGGTTGCCGGTGCTGATTGAAGTGAAGCTGAGCCCGGAAGAGACCAAGGCCGGGATCGATCCGGAGTCGGCTGAGGCTGCGCAACTGCTGGAGCGGCTGGCTGATTTGGAAAACCTGCACCTGCGCGGGCTGATGACGATTGCGCCGTGGGGTGCGCCGGAGGCGGAGACGCGCGCGTGCTTCAGGGCGCTCGGCACATGGCGCGATCGGTGGGCGAGCGCGCATCCACGGCTCTCGCTCCACGTGCTGTCGATGGGCATGAGCGGGGATTTTGCGCTGGCGATTGACGAGGGCGCGACGCGGGTCCGGATTGGGACGGCGCTGTTCGGCAAACGCGCCCCATATATGGGGCCGGCCTGATGGTGCGCGCGACCGCAGGCGGCGTGACGCTGGCCGTGCGCGCGCAGCCGGGTGCAAAAAAGACGGCGATCACCGGAATCTATGGCGAGGGCGCAGCGGCGCAACTCAAAATCGCTGTCCATGCGCCGCCGCTCGAGGGCCGCGCCAATGCGGCGCTGATTGCGTTTCTGGCCGAAACGTTTGGCGTGGCAAAGAGTGCGGTAGAGATCGGCTCGGGCGAGCTGTCGCGGAGCAAGGGGTTTCTGCTGCGGGGCGTGACGCTGGCGCAGGCAGAGGCTTTGCTTGCGGAACGGCTTGCGAAATCCTGACGAAACGCCACCTGCGGCGCGGCCAATCGCCTTCGGCGTGAGAGCTGCGCCGTTGCCTTTGGTAGAACGGGATGGAAGAATGCTGGTACCCTCAGAGTGCTGCGAATCGAGCGTAAGGCGACGGAATGAAAACCTGCCCGCAATGCGACACCGGCTACCCTGACAGCCAGACCAGTTGCCCCACGCATGGTGTGCTGCTGAACGAAATCCGCGACTTGAAGCCGGGAATGTTGATCCGCGGCACATACCGGATTGTGCGCAAGCTGGGCCAGGGCGGAATGGGGACGGTTTACCTGGCCCAGCACACGCTCTTGAACGAGCCGCGCGCGCTGAAGTTTCTTTCCCAGGAGCTAACTGAAGACGACGACAGCACAGGCCGGTTTCTCCAGGAGGTGCGCACGCTGCGCCAGGTGCGGAACCGGAACGTGGTGGACTGCGGCGATCCGGAGCGGGCCGAGGACGGGTCGCTGTTCTTCTCAATGGAATATGTTGACGGGCCGAGCCTGACCCAGTACATGAAGCAGTCGCCCGAGCTGATGGATGTGGAGACGGCGCTGGCCATCGCCTGGGGAATCGCCAATGGTCTCGGCGCGGCGCACGCCAAGGGGCTGGTGCATCGGGATATCAAGCCGGACAACGTGCTGATGGCGCGGGAGGGCGGAGCGCTGGTGCCCAAGATCGCCGACTTTGGGCTGGTGGCGACCAAAAAAAGCAGCCAGATGACCCGGACCGGGAACCTGCTGCTGACCATGGTGTTTGCCGCGCCGGAGCAGTGGATCGGGACGCGGGCAGCCGACCTGGATGGGCGCACGGATTTTTATGCGCTGGGCGGCGTGCTGTTTCAGATGCTGACCGGGCAGCCGCCGTTTTATGGGGAGAACTACCACGAATACGCGCAGAAGCACCTGAACACGCCGCCGGCGGCGCCGAGCAGCATTCGCCCGGAGCTGGCGAATTGGCGTGGGCTGGATCCGTTCGTTCTGCGCTTGCTGGCCAAGGATCGCAGCGACCGTCCGCAGGATGTGGCCGAGTTGTTGAGCCTGCTGGAGGCGGTCGTCTACGAACCCGGCCAGACGGAAGCGGCTGCGCGGCCAACCGGCCAGCCGCACAGCCAGGCCAGCGGGAACTACGGGGAGTATGCAGAGCCGGTGATGAGCAACCCGTCGGCTCAATATGTGCCCGCTCGGCGGCAGCACCCAGCCCAGGACCGAGCCCAGAACCCAACATTCTCCAGCGCGCAAGCGAGCAGCGCGGCCGGGGAACCAGCGCAGGCCGGCAGCGACGACAGTTTAGCGACTGGCCGCGTTTACCAGGTGAACACCGAGGGACGATCGTCGCGCAAGTACGTGACGCAGTCGGGAGCGTTGAAGGCAAAGCGAGAGGCCGCGCGAAAGGGCTTTCCAGCGTGGGGATGGATTGTGATTCTTGTGCTGCTGGGCGGAGGAGGATTTGCGGCGCAGCACTTCTATGCGGCCAGGGCAAAGTCTGTGACGCTGGAATACCAGACGGACGCAATCTTTTCGGTGGCGATGAGTCCGGATAGCGAGACGATTGCCTCGGCGAGCCGGGACAACACCATTCAGTTATGGTCCCTGGTGACGATGGGACGGCTGCTGACGCTGAAGGACCATGTGGAATCGGTGACCTTCAGTCCCGATGGGCGCAGCCTTGCGTCGGCGGACTCAGACAAGAGCGTGCGGGTGTGGGACGTGAGCACCGGCCAGGTGCTGGCGACGCTGGATGGGCACACCGGGCCGGTGCATGCGGTGGCCTTCAGCCCGGATGGCAAGGTGCTGGCTTCAGGCGGCGGTGACAAGACGATCCGGCTGTGGGACGTGACAGCCGACAAGCCGCTGCTGGTGCTGGAGGGCAGCACGGCAGACGTGAACTCGGTGGCGTTCAGTCCGGATGGCAAGACGCTGGTTTCAGGCGGAGCAGACAACGCGATTCGTTTTTGGGACGTGGCCTCGGGCAAGGGTACAAAGACACTGGCGGGGGATGGACGCGCGGTGAATTCGGTGGCCTATAGCCCGGATGGGCGGACAGTGGCCACGGGCGGCGACGACAATACGGTGAAGCTGTGGGATGCAGCAACAGGCAAACTGAGCAGCACGTTGCAGGGGCACACGGGACCGGTGCTTTCAGTGGCCTTCAGCCGCGAAGGGCACATGCTGGCCTCAGGCAGTGCAGACACCACCGTGAGGCTGTGGGACCTGAGCGGGGCCCCGGCCCTCTACAGCACGCTGCAGGGACATTCGGCCGCGGTGCAGTCGGTGGCTTTCAGCCGCGACGGGGCAATGGTGACCTCGGGCAGCGCAGACCGGACGGTGCGAATCTGGGATATTTCGACGGCGGCGCGCTAGGTTAAGAGGCGGACGAAATGTTGGCCTGGAAGGTTGTACCGGACGGCGAAGTGCGTGCTTTCCAAATCTCAAAGGCAGAACCTGTGACGCTCGCGGGTTGGGTGGGACTCACATCGACGCGAAGATGAGCGCCCGCCTCCTATTTGTCGAATTGCAACGAGAACACCCGAAACAGCGGCAGTGCGCGATGGAGTGTCGCGATTCGCTGAACGGATCCATGCAGACGGCACTCTGCCTCGACGCTCCCGATGTTCGAGACATGATCATCCCCTGTGTAGCGATTGCCGGGCAGCCGCCGGCCAAGCCTGTAGAGCGCATTCTCCGTGGGGCCTGAGATCACCACGACTCCTCCTAGTACTACAGTTGTATTTGCTGCTTTTCGGGAGAGAGGGGCAAAGGCCCTGCAATTTTGCCCTCTTTCAGGGGCCTTGAAACCCCCTGCTCCGTTGAAAGTCATGTACAAGCCGACTTTCATGCCCGCAGGTGGCCCGAAGGGCCATTGATACTCCCTCCGGAAACGCTATCTGCAACTGTAGTACTAGAGCGGCTCCCGAATTCATGTGGTCTCTTCGATGCAGCGGAAGGTGGCTCGCCGGGGCGCGCCACTCCACAGTGACGGCATCGGTTTACACCAATTCGGGAACCGCTGTAGCAAACCCGAACTGCGTGAAGTCTACAGTGCGCAGCTTATGCTTTTGTTCTTTTTTGTGCTTTTACCGGTTGCGATCAGGCCCCTTTGAGGGGCCAGGTACGGCGCCATAAGAGTCAGCGCGGCCGGAACTCTCCGGCCGCGCTGATTGTTTCTTCGCCCTGCTCGGGTCTATTTCACCCCACCGCCGTTCCGCTCCAGGATGGAGGCGGGGCCGACACTGACCACCACTTGCGTCAATGGCTCGGATGCCGAAGCCGCATGCTGTGCGTCACCGCTATAGCTGGCGGTGAGAACGTGCCTGCCGGGCGCGAGGCCGGCAACGGCGAGTTTTGCCGCGCCCGAGGCGAGCGAGGCAGTGGTCAGGGCTTTGCCATTCTCGCTCAGCGTCACCACGCCAGTGGGAAGCGTGCTTCCTGAGGCCGGCTTTACGCTGGCTCCCAGTTCGATCGCTTTGCCACTCGGCGCCGGATTCTGAGCAGACGCCAGCTTCGTGCCGGTCACGATGTTCACTCGCGTCTGCACCAGAAGCTTCACGCCGCCCGTGGCCTGCGCAAAGTCCACCGTGTCGGTCGGCGTGAATTTCACCGTCAGTGTCACCGTGCCGGCGGTGCTTTCCACCGTGCCCGCGGGCGGGATGTAGGCAAACGTCCCGGGGATAGTGACAGTGTTGAACACGGCCTTTGCATTCAGTTGGGTTGCGCTCAGCGCCGTGCCGGTGAAGATCGGGCTCGGCGTGGCCCAGACGATGGTCGGGGTCGCCTGAGCCACGGTGAACGGAAATGAAGAGCTGGCTGGCGCGTTGGATGTATCCCCGTTATAGCTCGCGACCAAGGTATAGATGCCTGCTTTCAGAACTCCCGGCGAGGCAATGCTGGCCGTTGACACTCCGCCGCCGACCGCGCTGAGAGGCGTGGGAAGGTAGGTCGTGTTGCCGCTCCCGGAATTCAGAGCAAAGGTCACCGTACCGCTGGGTGCATTCGGGTTGGCCGGCGACTTCCCAAAGTTAGACACCTGCACCGTGAACGGGAACATTGTTCCGTATGTGAACGAGGCGCTGGACGGGCTGGTGACCGTCACGGTCGGCGTATCCTTCTGCACGGTAAACGTCACCGGCGCGCTCGAAACCTGCGCGTCGTCTGTGTCGCCCAGGAAGGTCGCCACCACAGTCCAGTTTCCGGCCGTCAGGTTCGGTACCGGATTGGTGTAGGTAGTGGTGCTCACCCCGTTCGCTCCCACGGTCAGCATCTGCTCTCCGGCCTGCACTGTGTTGGTGGTCGTCGTGTTCGTAAACGCCAGCGTCACCGCGCTTGCCGGGGATGGGGCTGTCGGGGTCATTCCTGCGTTCGACACCGTCACCGTCGTCGGAATCACCGTCCCGGGAACAAACGAGAAGTTCGCCGGCGGAGTGCTGATGGTCACCTTTGGCGTCAACTGAACCACGCTGACGGGAACCGTAGTGCTGTTTGCCGCGGCGTTCAACGTATCGCCGGGATAGGCCGCCGTAATGGTCCAGTTCCCCAGGTTGGGGATGGGCGTTGAAATCGTCACGTTCGACGTGCCATTACTGCCCTGCACCAGCGTTCCGGTGTAGGTGTAGCTCGAATAAGGTCCTGACACCGGACTGGCCGTTATGGTGACAATGCCGCTCGGCGCACTGCTCCCCGGCGATGCAGTCCCGGCGTTCGATACCACAACGGTGGCGCTGCCCGCCCCAGGCAGGAAACTGGCATTCGCAGCCGGGCTGGTGATGGTCACCGTCGGAGTCACCTGCACAACGCTGAAGGCAACCTGGGCTGAAGTGGCCGCGGCGCCAAGCGAGTCTCCGTTGTAGTAGGCCGTCACCACGTAATTTCCCTTCGCCAGCCCGGTGAATTGGTAGGGAATGGCAAACCACGCCCTGCTGGTGTTCGGAATGGAGACCACTGGCAAATTCTGCGCGCTCGCCACCACGGTGCTGGTTCCGGCGCTGGTCACGCTGAGGGTAACCGTGCCCGTCGGCGGCGTCGGATACTGCGCGATCTGGTTGTCGATCACCACCTGGACAGGAACATTGCTTCCGGCCTGGAAGGTCGCGTTTGCTGTCGGCGTCTGCACGGTGACCGTCGGCGTGGTGGTGCTGGCCAGCCCGTAGCACTTCAGGTGCATACGGTTCTGGAAGGTGGCCGTGTTGTCAACAAACGTGATGTCTGCAGTGCGCACGCCGGACGCCGTCGGATAGCAACTGAAGCCAAACTGGCAGCTCTGCCCTGACTTCAGCGCGCCGGCCCAGCTGCAGCTGGTCGTAAGGGAATCTTCAACGAAGTCGCCGGGGTTGGCCCCGCCCATCACCTGGTTCGAGACCACCAGGTCGTCGTTGCCGGTATTGGTCAGCAGGAAAGTCATCACCTGCGATTGCTTGCCCACCAGGGTGGTGGGGAAGTTACGCTGCCCGTCCGGGCCAATCTGGCGAATCACATAGTTGGGCAGCGTGGTAACTCCGCCCGAGGCGATCCCCGTATCCTTGCTGGCGGTGTAGACCACCCCGTTGGAATCCACCGCGATCCCCATCACCGAGGCCAGCGTCGCGTCGGTCGCCGGCCCATTATCGCCGGAGTACCCGGCGCCAGGCAGCGCGCTCAGCGCCACGTTACCGGCCACATTGCGCAGCAGGCCGTTATACGAGTCCACCCGTCGCAGCAGGTTGTTTCCCGAGTCTGCAACATACATATCGCCGGCCGCGTCAAACGCGTACCCCGAAATGTAGGTGCTGATCTCCGCGTTCTGCGCCCTCACGTTGTTGCCGCTGGAGCCGCAGTTCCCGTTCCCCATCGCCTTCCAGTTGTAGAAAGACGTGGGGTTCTCGCCTAGAATCGCGCACATGTTCGGGGCTTCCCACAGGTCTGGGCCGTAGAGGTTGCCGAGTAAATCCACCGCAAACGGGTTCTGCGCAGCAAGCGGCCCGGCCGGTGTCAGGTTGTTGATAATGAGCTGGCTGGGAGACGCGGCTGGCGAGGCAGGCACCTGATAAAAGCCGTTCTCGTCGGTAAAATCCACGTTCCCTGTCGCTTCTACATTGACCCACGACGGAGCCTGGAGTTGCACATTGAGGACGGTGCAGCCGTTGCCCTTGCCGCAGTTGCCCATAGCGGTTTTGCCAAGCCCCGCAAAAGCATAGACGCTGCCATCGCTGAGTGCATCCACCGAGTTGGTCGTCGCATCGGCAATATACACATCGAGAAAGCTGTCGGCCGCCAGCCCTATCGGGAAGCCCAGCTTGGTTTGCGTGCCCGCCTCACTGCTGTTTGTATCCACCACGGTCCAGGCGCCGCCGCCCGCTACCGGATTGAGGTTCCCGCTCGAATCCATCATGTAAATCATGCCGCCCTTGCCCGGAGCGCCCTTCGAATCCGAGACGTAGAGGTTGTCGCCCTGGTCCACCAGGACATCGCCGGCCTGGTAAATCAATGGGGTGTTCGAGGGCATCGACTCCGGCAGTGTCGTGATCAGAGCCGGGATGAAGCTGATGGAGGCGCCCTTCGAGAGGCCCTGGAGGCCAACCACATCCGGTCGCGCCGCCTCGGCCGAGGTGAAGCGCAGCTGCCCCGCCCGCTGCCCTGGGCCCTTGGGCTCAAAGCTCACCACGACCGCGCAGGTGTCGCCTTCGTTGTAAATTGCGCCCTGGCGGCAGCTTCCGCCCACCACGTGAAAGTCGTTCGTGGCCTCCACGCCGATCAGCGTCGTCTTCTCGTGGAAGGCGACCGCCACCTGCTCGGTGGCCGGTGTTCCCAGGCTTGCGGGCTGGGAGAACTGCCACGCCTCGCGATCCGGCCGGCCGGGGAGGGACTTGCGGACAACGCTGGAGGTTGCGCTTGTTTGAGCGCCGGGAGCGGCGTTGCGCTCCACCAGGGTGATGCGGGCCTGGGGCGCGGATGCCGCGCCCCACAGACCAGGAGCAGCCAGCAGAGTGACTGCGGCGGCGAAGATCGAGAGGAACTTCTTCATGGACATGGCTCCAAAGGGGTCGCCGGGAAGCGCGACCAGGGTTTTTCAAACCACCCAAAGTAGGGAGCGAAAGAAAATTGTGACAAGCCAAATTCACCTCGGCGCCTGGTTTGCCGAAAAGAGAAGCGAGGGGTGGCCGGAATCCTCCCCTTGCGGGCTGGCTCGCCCCAGGGTGCTCTGGGTGTCGCTTCCGGCGCAGGGAAGAACGCGGCAGACTTCCACGTTTTCCCAAGACAGTCCACTGGTGGAGTATGAGAAAATCTGGCCGGTATCCCACCAAAAGGTACGAAGCAAATGGTTGAAAGCCAGCGGGCAGGGGAAGATTTGCCGGCAGCCGCCGACGCGGGAGAGTTCAAACTCCTGGTCGAGGCCATTGCCGCCGGCGACTCGGCAGCCGAGGAGGCCTTTGTCGCCCGCTTCCTGCCCCTCGTTCGAGCCATGCTGGTCACGCGAACCCGCAACCCTGACCTCGCCCAGGACCTGCTCCAGGACGTGATGCTTGGCGCCATTTGCGCCTTGCGCAAGGGGCAGTTGCGCGACCCTGCGCGCCTCTCCTGGTTTGTCCGGGGAATCGCCCGCAATCACCTCAACGAGCACTTCCGGGGCAAAGCCCGGCAAACTGCGTCCATCGAGTTCCCCGACCGGATTCCCGATCTGGGCACCGAGCGCGACGACGCAGAAATGAACCGCCGCGAGACCTTGGCGCTGGCGGCTATGGAGCGCCTGGACCCGACTGACAAGGCCATTCTGCAACTGACCCTTGTGGGTGGACTCAAGCCAGGCAAAATCGCTGAAATGCTCAAGCTCAGCTCAGAAGTTGTCCGCCAGCGCAAGGTGCGCGCCACCCGCCGCTTGATGGATTTCGTGGCGAATCAGTCACAAAAGTTGGTTACCTCCTACTCTACGGCCAGGAGAATGCGATGAGAACGTGCGACGGAAAACCCGCGGAGCGTTACGCCCTCGCATACTTGGAAGGAACCTTGCCCGAGGACGAAACCGAAACCTTTGAGCAGCACTACTTCGATTGCCCGGTTTGCGCGGAGCGCTTCCAAACCATGCGCGCCGCCTCCCATGTGTTGGCCCGCGAGCCGGCGGTCGACACCGAGGCCTTGCGCCGCAAGCGATTCCTGGGCCGCAGGCGATTCCTGGATTGGATCGTTCCTGCCCCGGCCTGGGCCTTGGCAGCTGCTGCCGTCCTGCTGGTGCTGGGCATCTTCCTCTTCCATCGCCCTGCAACGCCGCCTCAGCCGCAGTTAGCCCAGCTCACCCCGCCCCCGGCACCCCTTCCCGTCGCTGCCGCCCCCGCTCGTCAAGCCGACTTCGTGATGCCGGTATTTGCCGCCCCCGAGTTGCGCGCCGAACGCGAAGATCCCTACTTCAAGGCCGGCCGCACCGCTTATGCCAAGGGGGATTACCCCGGCGCCATCGCCAAGCTGCGCCGCGTGCCCGGCTCCGCTCAGGAATCCCTTGCCGCCCGCTTCTACATTGCCGCGTGCCTCATGAAACAGGGGGACCTGGATGGAGCCGCCGCCGGATTTGACCGCGTGGCCCGCGCCGGCGATTCGCCGCAATTGGAGTCGGCTCTCTATTACCTGGCGCAGATTGCTCTGGCTCAGGGAAAGCTCGGCGAAGCCTGCAGGCGGCTAAACCAGACCATTGCCCTCCGCGGCGATCTGGAGGCCAAGGCGCGTTCGCAGGTGGCCGCCCTCCAAGGTCCCGGAACCCAATCGGGGAGCCGCTAAGAAGACCATGCGCCCATATCGAGGCTTCACCTCCCTCTGTCTTCTGGCGGCTCTCCTCTCACCACTGTCAGCGCTTCCGGCCGCTGGTCAGGTAATTGCCTCCACCAGCAACGACCCTGTAGCCCAGGCCCGCGAGGTCCTGCGCGCCGCTGAGGCTGCCCATCCCGGCAACACTCCCGAAGTGGCTGACGCCCTCGGCGATTTGATCTTTGCCCTTACTGAAAACGAGCAGGCCGACGCCGCGACGGTCCAGCTCGCTGATCGATTCCTGGCCGTCGCCCGCGCCATCGGCCCCCGCAGCCGCCAGATGGTCAACGCCCTCACCGACGCCGCGCGCGTCCAGACCCTGCTGAACCACAGCGCTCAGGCGCGTCCTCTGGCCGAACAGGCCTACGAAATCGCGGTAAAGGATTTTCCCGGCACTGAGGAGTTGGTCTCCGCATCCGACGCGCTCAGCGATGCTTGCGAGGTCCTCGGTGACTTCCCCTGCGCCGTGCAGGCCAGCCGCATTTCCCTCGACACCGAACACAAGATCGGCGCCAAGATGGAGTGGTCCGCGGTCGGCACCATGTCGAGCCTCGCCAACATCCTCGAGGAGTACGGAAAGCCCGAAGAGGCTGAGACTGTGATCCTTGAGGCTCTGGCCTCGGGCATTCGCCAGCGGCCCGATGCCCCGGAGATCGCCGTCCTCGAGGGCAACGCCGGCCAGTCCCTCGTGCGCCACCGAAAGTTCGAGTTGGCCGCGCCCCATGTCGAGCGCGCCGTCGAGCTGGCTGAGAAGCTTACCGGACCCGACAGTTGGCTCACTCTTGACACCACCGGCTTCCGCGCCGACCTCTATACCCGCACCGGAAGGTACGCGCAGGCCTGGAAAGACTACGACCGCGCCATCCACAACCCCTCTGAGCGCATGCTCTTTCTCGCCCGCATGCGCTTCAACTTCTCCCGTTCCCTGGCCGCCGGCGGAGATCCCGTCCGCGCCGCTGAACAGGCCCTCGAATCGGCCCGCATGACCCGCGAAACCTTCGTCCTCGAGGCACGAACCCTGCCTGAGCGCCAGGCCCTCGCCTTTGAAAAAGACCAGCCCTACGGCCTCAGTTGTGCCCTCTCTGTCCTGCTCCGCCACCACCAGATCGCGCCCGTCCCTGTCTTTGAGGAACTCATGCGCTCCCGCGCGCTCGTTGCCGACGAGATGGCCCGCCGCCAGCGCAACCTCAACCAGGCAAACGACCCTGAGGTGGCCCGCCTCATCGCCGAGCTCAACCAGGCCCGCTCCGCGGTCATCGATGCCCAAAACAGCGCCAACGCCACTGACCAGGGGCGCGAGTCCGTCCGTCTGGCAACTGAGAAGATGGAGAGCATTGAGCGCGCTCTGGCCGAGCACAGCGCCCAGGTTCGCGACGACCGCCGCCAGAACTCCGCCACTCTCACCGACCTTCAGGCCAATCTTCCTCCCCGCTCGGCGCTCATCTCCTACGCCTACTTTTGGCGCGTCCCGGTCGACAAGCTCGACCCCGACTACACCTCCGACGCCTCCTACATGGCCTTCGTCCTCAGGCCCGGCGACAAAACCCCCGCCGCGTTCGACCTGGGCGACGCGAAATCCATCGATGACCTCGTCAAGAGAACCCGCGAGGCCGCCGAGTGTCAGGCCCGCTCCGGAGGCCTGGGCGCTGTGCGCAATGAGCGTCTCTACCGCGAGGCAGCCGGGGCGCTCCGCAAGCGAATCTGGGATCCGCTACAGGACGGAATCAAGAATGCGAGCCTCGCCCTGGTGGTCCCTGACGGCGCGCTCAACCTCATCCCCTTCGCCAGCCTGCCCCTCGGCAATGGCTACATGGTCGAGGGCAAAACCGTCATCCACATTCTCACCGCCGAGCGCGATCTGATTCCCATTCAGCCCGCCGCCACGAAGGCTGGCATTCTGGCCATCGGAAACCCTGACTTCGGCGCCCCTTATCCTTGGGCGCAAACAATAGCCCAAAACCGCGGCTCAGAAACCTGCACCCCCATTGACCGCCTCCAGTTTGAGCCGCTTCCCGGTACCGCCGAGGAGACCGCAAGTATTCTCCGCTCGTGGCAGAACTGGCGCGCCGGCGGCCAGGCCCAACTGCTCTCGGGCAAGCAGGCCACGCGCGAGCGCTTTCTCGCCGAGGCCGGAAATTACCGGTTCCTCCACATTGCCACCCACGCCTTTCTGCTCGACCATCGCTGCGGCAGCAGCAATCCACTGCTGAACTCCGGCCTGGTCTTCGCCGGCGCCAATCCCAAACACGAGGCCGCCATCGTCACCGCCGAGCAGATTGCCTCGCTTGACCTGAGCGGCGTCGAGTGGGCTGTGTTGTCGGCCTGCAACACCGGCAATGGCGAACTCCACGATGGCGAAGGCGTGCTCGGCCTCGAACGCGCCTTCCGCGTGGCCGGCGCACAAAGCGTCGTGATGACCCTTTGGCCGGTTAACGACTCGCTTTCCCGCCAGTTCATGCGAACCCTTTACGACCAGCGGCTGGGCAGCAATGTCTCCACCGCTGAAGCTGTCTGGGCCGCCGCGCGCAAGCTGCTTCTGGCCCGGCGCGCATCCGGTCAGTCCACCCATCCCTGGTATTGGGCAGGCTTCGTCGGCGCCGGTGCCTTGCAATAGCCCGGCGGCAACCAAGCCTGCCGGCACCTGCGCTTACCCTCAGTTCAGCTTTGTCACGTGTTCGCTGGCCTGCGTTTCCGGCACTGTCCCGTCGTTCAACTGAACCTCCGTCGGCTTCCCCTGGATCAGAATCCGCAAGATCGTCTGTCCCCGCGCCGGTACCAGCGCCCGCTGCGTCACTGAGTTGGTCGCCGACCGCACCGTCACCGGAACCTCTGCCTCAACATACCCGCTGTTGGCCACCGTAACCGCCACCAGCCACGAGCCCGCGCTGGGCGAACTCGGAAAAGCGCTCGCAATGCTCAGATCCGGCAGGCCCTTGTCCTCATCCACCCAGTCGTTGAAAAACCAGTGCAGATCCCGCCGCGTTCCCGCCTGCTCCAGCAGTTGTTCAAACGAGCTCGAGTTCTTGCCGTAATCCTGCCCGGGATTGTAGGCCCGCAGCGCGGCTGATAGCGTTGCCTCGCTGGCCAAGTCGCGCAGCATCCACAACACATAGGTCGCCTTGGTGCGAAAGTAGATGGGCGAAATCGCCGCGTCCAGCGGCTGCCCTGCGCTTTGCCCGGGGCTCTCCGGCTCGGCCAGCGCCAGCGCCGCGCGCGTCGCCTCCAGGCTCTCCAGCGCTGTGTCGCGGCCCCGCTGCTTCTCCACCCAAAGCGTCCCCATAAAGTGCGCCACGCCCTCGCTCAGCCACGCCCGCGGCGACTGGATCCATGCATGCGTCAGCGCGTGCGCCATAATCCCGTTCAACTGCTCCGGGCTCGCCTGCCGGATCGCGGTCACCAGCAGCGCTCCCGTCTCAAAAGGCGCATCCTGCGAGTCAGGCAGGTCCAGCAGCGTCAGTTGCGCGCGTGGCCGCTGCCCCAGCCAGCCTTGCAGGAAAGGCGTCACCGCCGAAGTAGCCGTTGCCCAGTCCGCCGCCGCAAGGTCGTCTTCCGGCAGCGTCCACACCGTCGTATTGATCGCCGCGTGCGGCGTCCTCATCGCCACAAACAAGCTCGGCGCTTCAAACCCCAACGCCTCCGCGCCCGTGTCTGCTGTCGCCACGCCCGCCAGGTCAATCCCCGTGTCGCCCGCGTCCGTCACGCTCAGCGCCACAGGATGCCCGTTCACCAGCGCAATCGTCGGCGCGTGCCCGTGCGGAAACTCATCCGTCAGCCGCAGCCTGAAGTGCGCCCCCGCCATGTGCATCTTCTGCTCGCCGATCTCGTCAAACAGCCGCGCCCCATCGCCCAGAATCACCGGCGTCGACGACACCGGGTACCACACGACGTTGCCAAACCCGCGCAGTCCGGTGAACGAAACTCCAATCCCGTCCCAGTCCGAGTGCAGCGCCACATCTTCCGGCGTCCCAATCGCCACCAGCCGCTGTGCTGACTCGCCAATCGCGCCGCTGTAGGAAACATCCAGTTGAATGCTCTGTCCCGGCTGCAGCGCTATCGCCAGCGGAACCGCCGCTTCATGCAGTTGCCCGGTGTGGTCCGCATCCGAGTTCAGCACCGCCACCGTAAAAGAAACATCGCGCCCGTTCACCCGGATCCGTTGCCAGTCCAGAGATGAAGAAATCTGCAGCGGAATTTTGTTGAGCGGCCCCTTGCCGTTGTTGCGCACCACCACCAGCGCCCGCACCGTAATCTGCTGCGGCGCCGAGCGCACCCTCACATCCAAATCGAAGTCGGTAAACACCACCGCCTCGCGATCCCCATCCGAAACCGCGGGCGCAGCAAGCATCTGCGAGACCGGCGCTGTCGCCTGCTGGCTCCCCTGCGTCATCGCCTCCCCGGTATTCGGATCGATCGTTCGCGAAAAAATCACCTGCCCGCTGCCCGGCTGAACATTCTGCGCCCCGCAAGCCATCGCAGCCGTCAACGACAAAGCCCCACCCATACACAACGCGGAAAAATGCAGTTTTGTAACAGGGCACGACTTCAGTCGTGCCGAAAATGCCGCGAAACCAATGAGGGCTTTAGCCCCTGCTACGTTCCTTTTCAGCGTCCTGCTCGATTCCAGGCCCGCCCTTTCCCACCGCGCAAACACTCTCATGACCCCAGGCCTTTCTGCTTCTTTGGTTTTGACGCGACCCCAGCCCTTTGGTCAAAAGCGCCAACTCCGCCCCGCCCCGCACTCCGCCGCTGCCTCGCTGCCTCATACAGCACCACAGCCCCCGCCGCCGACACGTTCAGCGAACTCACCCCACCCGCCATCGGAATCCGCAGTAAATGGTCGCAGGTCTTCTTCACCAACTCGTGCAATCCCGCGCCCTCGCGCCCCAGAACAATCACGCAGTTCCCCGTCAGGTCAAACTGGTCATAGTCCGCGCTGCCCTTTTCATCGAGGCCAATGATCCAGAGGTTCTGCCGCTTGAGCTCTTCCAGAGCCCTCACCAGGTTCACCACCCGCGCAATCCTCAGGTGTTCCGCCGCGCCCGCGCTCGCCTTCACCGCCACCGGGCTCAGGGGAGCAGACCGCCGCTCCGTCAGCACCACCCCATCCACTCCCGCTCCATCCGCAACCCTCAGCAATGCGCCCAGGTTTTGCGGATCTTCCACACCATCCAGCGCCAGCACCAGCCGCGCCTCCCCAGACTTCGCCGCCCCTGACTTGACCGTCCCAGCCTCAAACAAATCCTCGATCGACAGAAACTCCTGCGGATGAACCATCGCCACCACCCCCTGATGCGCCGGCGTCTGCGCCATCACCGTCAACTGTTCCCGCGACTCCTGCCTCACCCGCACCCCGGCCTGCCGGCACAAAGCCACCAGCCGCTCCACGCGTTCGTCGTGCCGCTCGCGCGCCACCAGCACATGGTCAAAGCGCCGCCGACCCGCCTTCACCGCCTCTTCCACCGGGTGTACTCCGTACAAAACTTCCATGAGGGATAGTGTAGTTCGTCCACGCTTGCTCCCACTCCCCGCCTCGCCCCAGCATCGTCAACCCAATTGACACCCGCCATCCCAGCCGCTAAACTCGCGCCCGAGAGAGGGGATCACCCATTCATGAACGACAACCGCCCTGCCAATCTTTCTTCGCCCATCCAGCGCCGCGCCGTTCTCAAGTCCATCGCCGGCATCGCCGCCGCCAGCGCCGTCACCCCATCTCTGCAAGGCCTCGCGCAAACCATCGCTATCGGCCCCATCGCCGCCCCCTCCGGCCTCGGCACCTACGATCTCTGCGAGTTCAAAATCCCCCTCCACAGCGATGCTCTTGAAGCCCTCAACCCCCATCGCTCCGCCGAACTCGCCCTCGATGCCGTCTTCACCCTCCCCTCCGGCAAATCCATGCGCGTCCCCGCGTTCTTCACCCAGGACTACGTGTCTGACACCGCGCCCATCGACGGCACAAGAGGCTGGCGCATCCGCTTCGCCGGCCCCGAGCCCGGCGCGTACAAAGTCAAAGTCGAGCTCCGCGTCCAAGGCAAGCTCGCCGCCACGCGCGACATCCCTCCCTTCACCCTCGCCCAATCCAAAAACCACGGCATAATCCGTGTCAGCCCCACCGCCCCCCGCTATCTCGAATTCGAAGACGGCGTTGGCTTTTTCCCCATCGGCCAGGACGTCTGCTGGACCACCGACGTCACCAAATCCATTCCCGGCGCCACCGTCGCCGACCCCACCCTCCCCTGGGATCAGGCCTACCAGCGCTGGTTCGGCCGCATGGGCCAGAGTGGCGCAACCTGGGCGCGCGTCTTCATGAAAGAGTCCTTCTTCATCGACGCCGGCCAGCCCTGGCAATGGGAGCTCGACAAAGCCTGGCGCCTCGACCGGGTTCTCAACCTCGCCAAATCCAACGGCATCCACATCTGCCTCTGCTTCAACCCCGAACGCAGTGACAGCGGTTCTTGCTACGGCGGCATGATGGACATCTTCCGCGCCGGCAACACCGCCTGGGGACGCCTGCTCCAATCCCAGAACCTCAGCTACGACCAGTTCTTCTTGAACCCCCTCACCCGCGAAATGTACCGCGACAAGATCCGCTACGTCGTCGCCCGCTGGGGCTACTCCACCAACATCTTCTCCTGGGAGTTCTGGAATGAAATTGAAGCCGTCGAGCCGAAAGAGGGAACCTTTGCCTGGATGCGCGAGATGACCGCTTATCTCCGCTCCGTCGATCCCTGGCATCACCTCATCAAGTCCAGCGGCCATCACACCTGGTCGCCGGAGTTCTGGGGCTACGACAACGGCGACCTCAACGACGTCCATCCCTACTTCGGCTGGGCCGGGGAGGAAGGTCCCAAAAACCTCGGCGCCTTCATTCCCGAGTTCTCGTCAGGCGTCTACTCCACCGGCCGGCCCTTCATCGTCGCCGAGACCGGCATCGCCCGCGAAGTCATGACCAAGTACGGCCGCGCCGGCGAGATGGCCGACAAAGACACCACCTGCTTCCACATCCACGAAGCCCTCTGGGGCGGCCTCTTCGCCGGCGCCGTCGGCTCCGGCATGGTCTGGTGGTGGGACGAGCACACCGACCTCCACAACGGCTACTTCCGCTTCCAGGCAATCACCAACTTCGTCCACGATGTCCAGTTCAACCATGAGAACTTCGTCCGCGGCAAAACCGCTGCAGTCTCCACCGATGAGCTGCGTTTCTTTGAGCTGACCGGTCGCCGCTCCCGTCTCCTCTGGCTCCGCCATCGCGACCTGAGCTGGTACGCGCTCGCCGTCGACAAGGTGGTCCTCAAGCCGATCGCCCCGTCGACCCTGACCGTCGCAGACGTCGAACCCGGCATGTACCGCATCGAGTATTGGAGCCCCGAAGAAGGCAAGCTCCTCAAAACCGCCGAGATCGCAGCGAAGAACGCCTCCCTCGAAATCCCCTTGCCCCAAATCCAAACAGAACTTGCCTTGAAAATCCGGCCGGTCACGCACCCGGCAAAAGGATAGCTCTATAGTGTCTGCGTGAGAACTGGATTCTAGGGCTGACTTGCAGACTTGCTACGCCCGCCGCGGCCGGCGCTAACTTGCTGCTTTTCAATAAAACCGCCTTCCTCCCGACCTCCACTGCTTCGTTCGGCGGCGATGAAACCCTGGTTCTCACGCAGACTCTATAGCTCCCATGCCTTGTCACATACCCAAATCCTGCCTGCGGAGGCCGTCGAGGACGCCCTGGAATTGCCAAAAAGGCCCCCCGTACCGCAACATGAACCGAATTCCGTCCCCCGCTGGATTTCGATGAGTCTTTGCCACCCCCCGCGGGTGTCTAATGGAATGAGATGAGTGTTTCTGCCGTTATTCGCCCTTTATTCGGTAATCCCTCCGCTTCCGCAGTGGACGAGCAGGTCCGGCAAGAGAATCTCGCCGTCTCCGCCGGCCTCAAGCGCCAGGATGCCGGCCTCCTTGACGAGCTCATCGTTCGCTATCAACACCGCCTCCTGCGCTACCTCCTCTATCTGACCGGCAACCGCGAACTGTCAGAGGACTTGTTTCAGGAAGTCTGGATGCGCGTCCTCGTCCGCGGCGCTCAATTCAACGGCCAGGCCCGCTTTGACACGTGGCTCTTCACCATCGCCCGCAACCTGGTCATTGATCAAAAGCGCAAGCGTACCGTGGCCAGCCTCGACGAACTCTTTGAGGCCGGTGGCGACGAAGACCGCCCCATGAGCTTTGAGGTAGCCGGAGCCGATCCCACACCCTTTGACCGTTTCTCCAACCTTGAAGACCGCGAGCACATCGCCGCCGCCCTCATGCAGCTCGACACCATCTATCGCGAGGTACTCGTCCTCCGCTTCCACGAGGAACTCTCCCTCGAAGAGATCGCCAAAGTCACCCGCGCCCCGCTTTCTACCGTGAAATCAAGACTTTACCGCGGAATGGCCGCCATCAAACCCAGGCTCGAGCGCCGCCGCCGCCAGCCGGAGATGGTGTGATGAAGCCCGGTGCCGAGGCTGGTCCCGCAGCTCGTCCAGACGCCAGTCCTGACGTCCTCTCGGCCCTCGTCGGCCATCAGGCCAACCGCGACTGTGCCGTCGGCTATCGCACCCGCCGCGTCGTCCTCGCCTCCCTCGGCGTCATTCAGGAGCAGAAAGCCGGCCGCAAGCGCGTCCGCGCCGTCGCCCTCGCTTCCATCCTCCTCGTCGTCCTCTTCCTCGGGCCCCTCATGTGGTGGGCCGCTGAAAACCTCCTCAGTGAAGAGCACATCGGCGAACTCGCAAGCCAGTTTGCCCTCTGGGTCTGCATTCTCTGTCCCGCCCTGGTCGCCGCAGCCCTTGTCGCCGGATGGGCCCGCAACCGCAACTGAATTCCCAAATCTCCCACTCCCCGCGCTTTTCCCGCCGTAACCCGCAACTTCCCCCACCCCCTTCCCGTCCATCCATTACAGGGATTAATCTGGCTCTAACTTTTCTTTGAAAGGTCCCCCTGAAAGGGGATAGCCCATGCGCGACCCGGAATCCATCACCGTCAACGAAGACGCCCGCCTCATTCCCATCTGGTCCATCGTCGTGGCCGTTGCGGCCTTTGTGCTGGTTGAGTACTACTTCTGGCTGGTTCTCCCCTCCGGCCGAACCCATCCGGCCCCGCCTCTCGGCTTCCGCATCTACTTCAACCTCTCCTGGGGCCTCCTCGCCGCCCTCTACTTCCTCATGGTCGGCTACATCAGCAAAGACGCCCCCCGCCGCGCCATGAGCTCCCGCTTCTGGATCGTCATCTGCTTTGTCATGCCTGGCGGAATTGGCGCTGTCCTCTACTTCCTCCTCCGCCAGCCCGTCATCTCCCGCTGCCCGGCGTGCTCCACCCACGTCCAGAGCGACTTCCACTTCTGCCCCCAGTGCAACTTTCAGCTCGAAGCCAACTGCGGCAACTGCTTCCGCACCGTCCGCTCCACTGACCAGTTTTGCACCCGCTGCGGCCATGAGTTGAGCCGCGACCACATGCCCGCCCGCCTCCGTGTCCTGGGCGAATAAGGCGGCACCCTTCCACAGCATTCGGTGGCCCTCACCCCGCCACCGGCCCGTTCGCACTGACCACTAACCACTGATTGACCCCGCCACCCCACCTTCCTACAATCAAGCTTCGGCTCAATGACGCTCTCCGCCCTCATCATCGACGACGAACAACTGGCCCGCGACGAGCTCAGCTTCCTCCTCCACGAAGTCGGAGGCGTCGAAGTCCTCGCCCACGGAACCAACGGCATTGAAGCCGTTGACCTCATTCAGCAGCACCATCCCGACCTCGTTTTTCTCGATGTCCAGATGCCCGGCCTTGACGGATTCGCCGTCATCCAGCGCCTTCTCGACCGCAACAAGGCCCGCCTCGCCGCCGGCCAGGAACCCGACCCGTTCCCCCAGATCGTCTTCGCCACGGCCTATGACCAATACGCCGTCCGCGCCTTTGACGTCAACGCCGTTGACTACCTCCTCAAGCCCTTTGACCGCGCCCGCGTCCTCCAGGCCGTCGAGCGCGTCAAAGGCCGCCTCGCCGGAACCCTCCCCGACAGCTCCGCCTCGCTCCCCGAATCCCAAATCGAGTCCCACTTCGGCGCGCTCCTCCAGTTGCTCGGCCGTCCCCACGGCCCCAGCCGCTCCCCTCAGCCCGCCCGCCTCATCGTCCAGGCCCAAAGCCGCCTGCTCCTCGTCGATCAGGCCGACATCTGCTTCGCCGCCATCGACGAAGGCATCATCCGCATCGTCACCCAGACCCTTGAAGGCCACTCCAAGTGCCGCACCCTCGAGGAGCTCCTCGACCTCCTCGACCCCACCCTCTTCTGGCGCGCTCATCGCGGATTCGTCGTCAACCTCAACCACATCCGCGAAGTCGTCCCCTGGTTCAAATCCAGTTACCAGCTCCGCATGGACGACAAGCGCCAGACCGAAATCCCCGTCAGCCGCGCCCAAACCCGCCGCCTCCGCGAGCTCTTCAATCTATAAAGTCCCGTGATCCCGCTCAGGCTCACCGCAGCAGACGGTGCCTCATTTGGGCAAGCACTCGGAATTTCACCAGGAAGCGGGTCAAATCCTGTCCGGTCAAAGGAGGGTGAGCGAAGCGATGCCATGAAAGGAACGGCTGCCTCGCGGAAACGCGGCATCCCTATCCAATAAGCACCAATCAATTGCACGTACCGGTGCTATATTTGGTGCATGGAGGAGATATGAGAGCAACCGTATCGCTCGACGACGATCTGCTACGTACGGCGGAAGAGTACAGCGGCTTGACGGAAAGAGCGGCATTGATTCGTGCCGCGTTAAAGTCGTTGATTGCCCGGGAAGCCGGTCGCCGGCTTCTGGCGCTGGCTGGGACTGCCCCCAACATTGAAGACGTGCGCAGATTGCGAGTAGACGAACAGTGATTCTGGCGGACACTTCAATCTGGATCGCCATGTTTCGCACTGGCGCTTACAGGGCGGAGTTGGGCACATTGATTGCCAATGACCAACTCTGTATTCACCCATTCTTGATTGCGGAGTTGGCGCTCGGCACGTTGCCGGAGCGGGGAAAAACACTGGCGTATCTCGACCAACTGATTGCCATCCGCCCAGTGCGGTTAGAGGATGTTCGGCACATGATCGAAACGCGGGGATTGGCCTCCAAGGGGATCGGCTTGACAGACACGCATTTGATTGCCGCCTGTCTGGCAAATCCGGGCACTCACATATGGACACTGGACGGCAAACTTGGCAAACTCGCCGAATCCCTGGGCGTCCGCGCGACTCTCCCTTGATCGGAAACACAGGCAACGTCGCAACAGAAGCTTCGCCGCCACAACGGGCAGCATCGAATGGCGTCATAGAACCCGCCGCGCCTGCCTCATCCACCCCACCGCCGCAAACCCGCCCATCAAAAAAATCGAAACCAGTGCCGAAGCCCGCGTAATATCCGCCACCTGCCACAGCTTCCCCGTCGGGTCCGCAACCACCGCCACCGCCTGTCTGGGCAAAACCTGCGCCACATTCCCCGCCGCGCACACCGCATAAAACACCAGCGCCGCCCGCGCAGACCCCGCCCCCCCATCCCCGCTCTTCCGCAGATAAGCCGCAAACACCAGATAGATCAGCAGCACCGTCCCATACCACCCCAGATAATTCGACACCGGCACGCCGAACCACGCCCCGCCATCCCGCCAAATCCACCCATGCAGCACCGTCGCCCAAACCGGATCCTGCGCCAAGTCCCAGCTCGTCATCACCGCGCTAGCCACCAGCGGCAAAACAACTACCCGCGCCCCTGCAAACTCCACCGGCCCCGCAATCGCCCCCGCCACCCTCCACGAAACATACGCCATCCCGATATACGCCAGCCCCAGCAACGCCGGCACATGCCAAAGCTTCGGCCCCATCAGATTCACAAAATAGTAGTGCCCGAACGGAAACCCCGTCACCACGCCCAGGTTCTCCACCACATTCCCCACCACCACGCAAATTCCGGCAAACACCACAATCCCGCGCAGCCCATAGCCACGCGTCCCATCCACCAGCGCAAATGCCAGCGCCCCCAGAACATCCAGCGCCACAATCGCCGTCTGTGGAATCGAACCAGAAAAAATCTCAAGAATTCGCGCCATCGAATACCACGCGAAAATCACCCCGAGCGCCACAACCGTTGAGCCCCGCCTGCTAGTCATACCGCTCAAACACAATCTGCTTCTTGTGCCACCCAAACCCCGTCAGTTTGTCCCGCACTCCTGAAACCATATTGTTCAGCCCGCAGATATACGCATAAATATCAAACTTCAACTCTGAAGCCAGCAGCGTCGCATCCACCGGCGCAGCCGGCAGCGTCAAACCCAGCCGTGCCGCCCGCTCTTCCACAATCCGCGCCACGTGGTCCTGCACATACCCCCGCAGCCCCTTCCAGTCCTCCTGCGCCCGGCTCAGCGTCGCCAGATAGTGAAAGTTCGGCTGCCGCTTGGCCAGCGCCTCAAACTCCTCGTGATAGTAGAGCTCCGTCTCGTACCGCGTCCCATACACCAGCCAGATCTCCTTGCCGTTGCTCAGGTCCGTCCCGTCGGCCGGGAACAGCCCCTGCAAAAATCCCCGCATCGGCGCAATCCCCGTCCCCGTCGCAATCAGAATCGAGTCCGTCACCGGCTGTGTCAGCACAAAGTGCCCGTGCGGCCCATGGATTTGGATCTTCGCTCCCACCGGCAAGTCCGGCAGGTCCGCCAAGTGGTTTGAGAAGAATCCCTCATCCACCCGGTTCACGCACAGCTCAAACCGCTTCCCATTCGGCGCCGACGCAAGCGAGTAGGCCCGCGTCTGCATCTTGCCGTTCGCATCCTCCGCCACGGCTGAAACAAACTGCCCTGGCGTGAAGTGAAAGCTCTCAAGCTCGTCCAATACGAATTCGAAGTGGTAGCACTGTGCCACTTCTGAAATGCATTCCTTGCGGTCAAGGCGTGCCGTATACAGTTCTCGTGCCATCGCTGTTCTCGCTGGGGAAGAGATGCAGCCCGGCCTGCAGGCTGTGTGTGCAGTATCGCCATACCGGCCCTCCCGTGGCAAGCCAAACAACGCGCCTTCCCCGCCGCCCCCTATAATTGTCTTCGGAGCTCAGGTGAAATTCCCTCCGAATTTCTCGCTCACAAGACTGGTCTTTTTGAGGAATCCATGGCCGCCCTGATTGAAGCAATTACCGTCAAACGCAAGATGTACTTCGAGTTTGAAAACACCCCCTTCTACTGTCTTGAAGCCGAGGTCTCCACCCCCACCGCCCGCGGCGGCCAAACCCTCGTCCGCCTCAAGATGCGTAACTTGCTCACCCGCGCCGTCTTTGACAAAACCTTCAAGGCCGGCGACCGCTTCAAAGAGCCCGACCTCGAAATGGTCGAGGCCTCCTATCTCTACTCCGACGGCGAAGGCTCCTACTTCCTCGATCAGGAAACCTTTGACACCCTCACCCTCTCCGGCGACATGATCGGAAATGCCCTCGACTACCTCGTCGAAGGCGCCATCATCCAGTTACATAAGTTCAACGGCAATCCCATCGGCCTCCAGTTGCCTGAGAAGGTCGAGCTTGCAGTCACTTACACTGAGCCCGGCGCCCGCGGCGACACCAGCGGCAACGTCACCAAGTTAGCCCGCCTCGAGACCGGCCTTGAAATCAAAGCACCCCTCTACATCCAGGAAGGCGAAAAGGTAAAGGTCTTCACTGAGACCGGAGAGTTCGCTGGCCGCGCCTGAGCTCGTTTTGCTGCACACGCCACGCAGCCCCCGCCGGCTTTTCTCTTGAAACTCCCGCGTTCGTTCGGCAATTGCCGCCAACGGGCGTAGAACTGCCGGGAAACTGATTTCAAAATGGCGATTCCTGGTCACACCTGAGACAGCCTCAGGCAAATCGTCGGTGCTATACTCCGGACAAAATCGAGCCGGAAGGAGCGTATTCTCATGCAAGACCTCCATCCTGGCCCAGCGATGTCGCCAGTCGGGAGTTTCCTTCACCGAGTCTGAGCAGTAACGAGAGAAAGGTTGCCAGGAAATGAGCTTTGATATCAGCCTGTTGTGGCTGATTGGCGGACTGTGCGGCGCCGGTTTCGGTCTTCTGGTGCTCTTCATGAGGCACGCATATCCAGATTCCCTTCGCCGGGTTCTCACTTTCCTGGGCGCGGCGAATCTCTGTCTTGGCGCGTCGTACTTTGCGCGGTGCGGGGGCGCCTGGGCTGGGCAATCTGTGTTTCATGTCCTCAGCACCACACTGGTGGTCGCTTGTCTCAGCCTGAATTACCGACTCATCAGCGAGCTCAAGCACCGCTCCGTCTCGTTAGCGCAGACCATCGCGCCCCCGGCACTGATGTTCTTTATCGGCGTCTGGCTGGTGTTTGTGCAGCGAAACATCACTATTCAGCTCCTTGTCTTCAACTCCATCAACGTGGTGATGATGATCCTCATCGCCTGGATTCTTGTGCGCGCGCAGAGCGGACCAGGAAAGTCCCTCGAGGTGCTGATGGCGTGCTCGTTTTCGTTGCAGGCTTTTGCAACCCTTGCGGTCATGGCCGACTACCTCCGCTCCGGCGCGTTTCCGGTCGAATACAACTTCAACGTTCCGCGCTCGTTTTTCAATAGCGTGGCGGCGATTGTGACCGAGGGCGTCGTTTTCCCCTTGTTCCTGCTCATGATTTCCGAGCATCTCAACCGCGACCTCACCGTCCAGGCCATGCGCGACCCACTCACGGGTCTCTACAACCGCCGGGCATTTGAAGAGATCGCGTTTCGCGAGTTGGCCGGCGCCTCGCGAACGGGGCAAGGGCTTTCCTTGCTGATCTTCGACGTGGATGCGTTGAAACAAGTGAACGACGAACTCGGGCACCTTGCCGGCGACGCGGTGCTGGTGGGTGCCACCGAGGCACTCCGCCGCGGGCTCCGCGATGAGGACTTTCTCTGCCGGTGGGGCGGCGACGAGTTCTGCGCGCTGCTGCCGAGAGCGAAGCAAGAGCAGGCGCGGAATGTCGCGGAGCGCGTGCTCCAGTCCTTCAAAGACATCGGGTTCTCGTACGCCGGCAAGTCAGTGCCGATTGCGGTCAGCGCTGGAATCGTAACCAGCGACGGCCATCGGAACGATCTCGAGTCGCTGGTCGGCATGGCCGATGGCGCACTGTATCGGGCCAAGCTGGCAGGCCGCAACCAGTTTGCCGTTGCAGTGAACGAGAGCTCCATACATGCCCTTCCGGATTCTGCCTGGCAGCTGCGCGGAGTCGGCAAGTGAGAACGCCCGTCCGCTGGGGCTTGCCTGCCCGGCTGAAGACATTCATGCTCGAAAGTTGCTGGGCGTCTAGAATCTTCTTCTCCGCTGGTTTTCTCAAGTTGCGAATTGAAAAAATCACGTTCTCCATCCCTGCGAGAGCTGCTCTCGCACGGCTACAGGGTCTGGAGCGGTCAAGCCAGTCCCTCAATCTTCTTCGTCTAACCCGCATTTCTCACAGGATGCTGAGAATTGTAGCGCCTCCTCGCCCGGGTCCCCCGCGAGCGATCTGTGCTCGCTGGCGTGGGTGATCGGGGTCCCCGGCGAGCGATCTGTGCTCGCTGGGGTGGGTGATCGGGGTCCCCGGCGAGCGATCTGTGCTCGCTGGGGTGGGTGATCGGGGTCCCCGGCGAGCGATCTGTGCTCGCTGGGGTGGGTGATCGGGGTCCCCGGCGAGCGATCTGTGCTCGCTGGGGTGGGTGATCGGGGTCCCCGGCGACCGATCTGTGCTCGCTGGGGTGGGTGATCGGGGTCCCCGGCGACCGATCTGTGCTCGCTGGGATGGGTGATCGGCTGTTCTGGGGGCCTCGCAACACCTCGATTTTCGCGCCTACCGCACCGTCTGTGAGAGATCCAGGCTACAGGCTCCAGTGCCCTGTCCCCGCCCAGGGCAATCGCATCTGGATTCGGAATCGTGAACAGCAGCGGCTTTGAAAGGGCACGGCTTTAGCCGCGGAGGGATGTCTTTTGCCGGCCCAACCCCATCCCGCTGACTCTAAAGGCCAGGGACTCTCTTGGAAGATTTCTTCGGCACGACTCAATCCGGGTCCCTTCAACGCGAGATCTTCCCAAATCTTGAAATGCGATTGCCCTATCCCCGCCAATTTGCAGAAGATTAAGGCCTCTTGGTGCATCCTATGAATTGAGTTCACCCGCAATCTCGGGAAACCTTCTCTGGCGAGGCCACGCAACCACGGATGCCATACCAAAATGCGGTGCAAAAAACCGTCGAAACACCGAAAAGGAGCCGTAACCCCTTTGCTCACAAGAATCTGCGAATAACTCAAACAGAATCAAGAATTTGCAGCGAAAGCTCCGCTCTATCCCATTGAAAACAAGGAGTTTCCTTACAGAATACGGGGTGGGGGTGGGGGTACTCATGAGGGAAATAATATACTTGACTGAAGTTAAATTCTCTGCTAATGTGGAATCATCATGGAAACCCCAAAGACTTTACAACAAGCGATTCAACACTTTAGCGACGAAAAGAATTGCCGCGAATTCATGATTTCTATGCGTTGGCTGGATGGGAAAGTACGCTGCCCGCGCTGCGGATCGGAAAAGGTATCCTGGCTTGAAAAGGCCAGACTGTATTTCTGCCCCGTGAAGCATGAAAAGCAGAAATTCTCCCTCAAGGTCGGGACCATCTTCGAAGACTCGCCAATCGGTCTGGAGAAATGGCTTCCGGCCATGTGGCTGCTCTGCAATGCGAAGAATGGCATCTCCAGCTATGAGATTCACCGCGCTCTCGGTGTCACTCAGAAGACCGCTTGGTTTATGCTGCACCGCATCCGGCTGGCCATGAAGAGCAAGTCTCTCCTAAAACTGGGTTATCAGGGGGGTCCGGTCGAGATGGACGAGACCTTTATTGGCGGCAAGATCAAGAACATGCACAAATCCAGAAAGCCCAAAGGAACAGGGTTTAGTGGAATCGCAACCGGAGCCATGGCAAAGACTATCGTGGTTGGAATGCTGGAGCGCAAGGGCCGCGTCAAGGCGGAAGTAGTCATGGAACGCAGCGCCGCTACGCTGAGACTGGTAGCGAACAAGCATATCGCTCCTGGCGCTTCTCTTGTGACCGATGAATGGGGTGGGTATCAGGGAATCAACTTCGAACACGCCGTAGTCAATCATGCGGTCGAATATGTGCGCGGCTCAATTCACACTCAGGGAATCGAGAACTTCTGGAGCTTGCTAAAGCGTTCACTGAGCGGAACTTACATTAGCGTGGAACCGTTCCACCTTGACCGCTATGTGGATGAACAGGCATTCCGCTATAACAACCGCGCGACCGAAGAGAATCCACTGGCCGACTCGGATAGATTCGCGCTGGCAGTATCGCAGATTCAGGGCAAGAGACTGACCTATGCAGAGCTGACCGGCAAGGTGGGAGAAACAGCGTTCTAAGTACGCTTGGCTGGGACGCCAGAAGCGCGGGAAGCGGATTTAAACGTTCGCTTCT
>Ga0302320_10001616_pt1 | contig 54041 bp, 55 predicted proteins | sample Bog_T0_3_FD_202130 | JGI IMG/M metagenome (GOLD analysis project Ga0302320, IMG submission 202130) | Peat permafrost microbial communities from Stordalen Mire near Abisko, Sweden - Bog_T0_3 | ecosystem: Environmental > Terrestrial > Soil > Wetlands > Peat | place: Sweden: Abisko, Stordalen Mire...
GCGCAGCAGCCGGACCCAATGAGCTAGATGTTGTGGTCGCCTGACACATCTACATAAGCGTCTCTTCCGGGCCTGCGTCAGTCCACCTGAAGCAGATGCGGAACTGACTGTTGGTCCGGATACTGTGCTGCCCCGCCCGATCTCCTTGCAGCGCCTCAAGATGGTTGGCTGGCGGCACAAGCAGGTCTATCAAAGACTGTGCTGCATCAAGCATGTCGAGCTTCCGAACTGCGGCCTTCGCGATGTTCGGCCAGCGCCTGTTGCGACCGGTCAGCGGCAACTCGCGGCTGTCGGCGTCCCGAAAGGAGCGGACCGGGATTCTATTACGCGCTACGTAACACATAAAAGCCCGAAGCCACCCTGGCTGGGAGAGCCAGGACCGAAGACGAACTCACCCGCGAGATACCGCGGTCTGGCCGGTCGATGTTGCCGCGGACCTCGCCGAGCGAATGGGCTGGCTTTGCGTCTTCCTCCGATTTGGCCCACATCATCGCGGCAGCCGAGTCAGCGCCCCGACGAGCACGGCGCCGACGACGCAGGCCATACCGCCAATCTGCACGGCGGTGACCCGCTCGCCCGGCAGTGCGGCGGAAAGAAGGACCGCTGTCACGGGCAGCAGCGCCGTGGTCAGCGACGCCTGCATGCCGGTCAGCCGCGCCGCCCCGGCATACCAGAGCAGGAACCCCAGCACGGTCGGCACCAGCGCATAGTAAGTTACGGCAAGCACCGCCGGGCCTGTCCACGGCACCGCCCAGGGTCGCTCGAGCACGGCGCCGGGGATTGCCAGCAACAGCCCCAGCGTGGTCATTGCCGCGGCCATTGCCAACGGCGGCAGCGCCCGGTGCAGGCGCTTGTTCAGCAGAAGGAACAGGCCCTCACACACGACAGCGCCCAGTACCAGGCCGTTGCCGAGCATATGGTTGCTTCCCGGGCCGGCCGCGCCCGGGCCATCGCTTGCGGTTACCACCAGCACGCCGGCGCAAGCCAGCGCGACAACGACCAGCATCCGGCGGCCCGGGCGCTCACCCAGCACCAGCACGGCGATAACCGATGAGACCGCCGTCAGGGTGCCGGCCACCACCCCGGCGCTGGCGGCTTCGGTGTAGCGCAGGCCAAGCACCAGCAGCACCGTGTAGCCGACGCTGCCGAGCGCCGATTGGAGCACGAGCAAGATGGCATCGTGCCGCCCGGACCTGGGCCAGGGCGTGCCGGTAGCGGCCATCGCCGCCGCGAAGGCAGGCAGGGCGATGGCGAAGCGCAGCGCGGCGGCGCTGAACGGGGGCAGCCCCGCGCCAATCACCTTGCTCGCGACCACGGTGCTGCCGACCGTGACCATTGCCAGGGCGCAAAAAGCATAGCCCAGCATCCGCTCCCGCATTTTCCTCTCCCGCTCGAATGGCGGCCAGAAGGCCACGCGGCGTCCCTGCCGTCTTGGACGCGATTGCGAGCCGGCTCAGGTCCGCGACGCAGCGTAGGCGCCGGGGGTGGCACCCAGACGTCGCACGAAGGCGCGGTTCATATGGCTCTGGATGACGTCGCCCGGCCCCGCCTCGACCGGACCGCTGGCGGAGCGTTGCGCCCCGGACTGGATGACGCCGATGCCGAACCGGTCATGCACATGGCGCGCGAAGGCGGCCACGGTGGATGCGGACGTGGCCTCGATCCCGCGGAGGTAGCTGCGGCAAACCTGAACGCGATCACTCTGTATCGCTGGAGGATAGCAGAGCAGCGGAGCCATCGCCTGCTGCCTCGCGGAGTGCTGGTGCGCCGCGGCCCTGCGATCGACCTCGCCCTGCCGCCGGAACACTGCGGCCGGACCTCAATCTGCGCGACTATGTCCGGCAGACGCTGACTTTGGCGCCTTGCGGCCGGACGAGGACTTGGCAGACCGATCCGGATGTTACTCCATAGGGCGAACACACTGTCCAGAACCTTGGGGGAGAACAAAGCCAGCGCGCCGCCGCGGCCGCAGTCATCCGCGGTTCCCCTGGTCTTACCCGCCCGGCTTGTCGGAATGACCGGCCAGCCCTCCAGGTTCTGGCCTGAGAATCACCGCGCGCGACAAAAACGCAGCGCGATGGTTCGTTTGTGCCGCCACTGCCGCGTTCCCGGTTGCTGCCAGGGTGAGGAACGTAGCGGAGAACCCGGGATGGCTGCTTCCCCCAAGATCGTCCTGAGCCGGCCACAGGACATTCCCTTCAGCAAGCTGGTGCGGAGCCAGGCCAATGTCCGCCAGTCACCCGATTGCCCTGGCGGGCGCCAGCGCGACCAGGGAAAACAGCTCGAACAGCAGTTGCGCGCCGATCTGCGCGGTGACGGTGGTCGGGTCGTAGGGCGGCGCCACCTCCACCACGTCGCCGCCGATCACCCGCAGCCCGGCCAACGCCCGCAGCAGGCGCTGGGCCTCGCGCGGGGTCAGGCCGCCCACTTCCGGCGTGCCGGTTCCCGGCGCGAAGGCCGGATCGAGCGCGTCGATGTCGAACGAAATGTAGCAGGGAAGGTCGCCCACCACGGCGCGCGCCCGGGCCGCCACCGCGTCGATGCCCAGCGTGTCGATGTCCTCGGCATGGATCACCGTCATGCCGGAGACGGTCGAGAATTCGTACAGAATCTCGGCCGGGCCGCGGATGCCGATCTGGATGCTGCGCTCCGGGTCCAGCACGCCGTCCAGCACGGCCTGGCGGAACGGCCCGCCATGGTGGAATTTGCTGCCCTCATGCAGCCCCGCGGTGTCGCAATGGGCGTCGATATGCACCAGGCCGAGCGGCTGGTCGCGGCCGAGCGCGCGCAGGATCGGATAGCTGATGGAATGGTCGCCGCCCACCGACAGCGGCACCACGCCGGCATCGCGCACCCGGCCAAAAAAGGCTTCGATATCGGCGATGCTGTCCGCCAGCGAAAACCGGCTGCGCAGGGGCACGTCGCCCACGTCGGCGGCAAGCCGCTCGGCCAGCGGGGTCACCCGCAGCGCGTGGTTGTACGGCCCGATCCGCTCCACCCCGCGCACCGCCCGCGGCCCCAGCCGCGCGCCGGCGCGGTTGGTGACGCCGAGGTCCATCGGCACGCCGATCAGCGCCACCTGAAGCCCGCCGAAATCCGCCTGCGCGGCGGCATCGGGCCGGTACGGCGCCCCCAGCAGGGTGGCGATGCCGGCATAGGGGAAAGGCCGCCGCCCGGCGCCGTCGAAGGCCAGCTGCAGCGCCTTGCGGAAATCCGCATCGTCCGTCACGTCGCTGCCGGTGCCCCCGAAGCGCGCCCGCAACGCCGCCAGTTTTGCTCCGTCCATGACCGGCGCCGCCCGCCGCAACCCTCAGTTGGCGACCGGCGCCGCCGGCGCGGCCAGGTCGATCAGCCGGCCCCAGCGCGCCATCGAGTGCAGATGCGCATAGAGCGGGCCGAGCCAGCCGCGGCGGCGCCAATCCAGGAAGGTTTCGTCGCCGACCCGGTCCAGCCGCTCCGGCTTGACCACCTTGAACCCGCGCACCCGCGAAACGCCGCCATGGGTGAAGGTGATGTTGGCCTCCTCCTCCTCCAGCAGACCCTCGGCCTCCAGCGCGCGGCCGAGGGCGGCGGAAGCGGTGAGGTTGTCGCGGAAGGCCGAGCAGAACGCCACGCTCTCGCTGAGCACCGCGGTCGGCTTGCCGTCCTCGAACAGCGGCGCGCCGGAATCGCGGCGCAGGCTGTCGGCGTCCGGCTCCATGCCGACATACAGCGCCCTGGTGGCCGCGTCCTCGACGAAAATGAAAGGAAAAGCGCGGACATAGGCCGGCACGTAGGCGTCCGGCCGCCAGCGCCCGTCGGGCAGCACGAACAGGTTCTCGCCCTCGCGCAGGCCGAGCAGGGCGACCGCGGTGGGAAGCGGGCCGCCGGCGAACAGGACCGGATAATGCTGCGACACCGCTTCCAGCTCGCCCAGCCCGATCGGCACCGACTGCCCCGCGGCGGCGTAGCCGTAGCCGACGCCGCGGTCGAGGCGCAGCGTCGCATGCTGCTCAGGGTTCACGCCGACCACGCGGCGGAAGAACAGTGGCAGGACGGGCGTGGACGCGGTGGTGGTTTCGGACATGACGACGATTCTGCTCCGAACAGGGGAAGGAGGGCCGGCGCCGGAAGGCCAGTCAACTTGCCCGAGAATGCCACTTGCGTCGAGAACATCGCGGCCCGCGGCAACACTCCCGGAACCGCATTGACCGCCCTTCGTTTTCCCACCACAGAGACAAACCCTGAAGGGCGGCCCCGGGGCGCAACCACCGAAGCCGTGGCCGGCGGGACGCCGCGTCCGTCGGCCGTTCCCGCTAATGATATGTTCTGATTGGTCGATGGGACATGCCGGATACGAGCTGCACGATCGTCTGTCTGGTCCGCGACGAGGCGCCCTATCTGCTCGAGTGGATCGCCTGGCACCGGCTGCTCGGCGCCGACCGGCTGGTGATCTACGACAACGCCAGCACCGATGGCGGTTCGGCCATGCTCGCCAGGCTGCACGCGGCGAACCAGGTGGTGCTGCTGCCGTGGCCGGACCGGCCGGGATGCGCGCCGCAGCTGGACGCCTACGCCGATGCGGTCGCGCATTGCGACAGCGAATGGATCGGCTTCCTGGACGCCGACGAATTCCTGGTGCTGCCGCGCGATGGCAGCCTGTCCGCTTTCCTCGCCGGCTTCCCCGCCAGTTGCGGCGCGGTGGTCGTCAACCAGCGGGTGATCGGCTCGAACGGACAGACGCGGTTCGCGCCGGGGCTGATGACGGAGCGGTTCCCGCTCGGCTCCGACGAGGAGTTCTGGCCCAACGGCTGGGTCAAGACACTGGCACGGACACGCCGCATCGCCCGGCCGGGGGTGCATTCTCCCTCGCTGAGCACGGGCGATCTGCTGGGCGCGGACGGCGCCCGCGTGGTGCTGGAGGAAGCCCAGCGTTCATTCCCCGTCTGCCACCGGATTGCCTATTACAACCACTACATCATCAAGTCTGCCGAGGAATACCAGCGGAAACGTCGCCGCGGCGAAGCTCATATTCCGCCGGATGCACCCGGGAGAGCAACAAAGTACACCGACTCCTTCTTTCGTGACCACGACATCGCCGAATCGCCTGATCCCACCGTCGCGCAACGCCTGCCGGCGCTGCGGGCCGAACACGCGCGGCTGCATGCCCTGCTTGAAGCCCCCCCCAGCCCGAGGACGAGGGCGACCCCGGCCTGCCGCCGCCGGCCCTGTGCGAGGGCACGCCGGTGGCCACCCCGGAGGGCGAGGTCGCGGTGGAGGCGCTGGTCCCCGGCACCGACCTTGTGCTGGCCGATGGAGGCACCGGCAGGCTGCGCTGGACCGCCCGGCGCGCGGTGCTGCCCGCCAACATGCCGGACGCGCGCCGCGCCGTCTGGCCGCCGGTGCGCATCCGGCGCGGCGCCATCGCCCCTGGCGTGCCCTCCCGCGACGTGCTCGTCTCCGCCTCGCTCGGCATCCGCCTGCCCAGGGTACTTATGCCGACGGGCGCGCTGGTGCCGGCGGCGGCGCTGGTGAACGGCAGGTCCATCCTGCGGGAGCCGGAAGACGCCCCCTGTCGCTACGCCCAGCCCGAACTCGAGCGCCATGCGGTGCTGCTGGCGGCGGGGCTGGAAGTGGAAAGCCTGGCCGACCGCAGCGACCGCAGCAGCTTCGCCAACGTGCTGGACGCACCCACCCCGCGCGGCCCCGCCCCCGCGCTGCCCCGCGCCAGCGAAGCGGCCTGCGCCGCCGGGCGCAACGCCTGCGCCCCCGTCGAAGCCGGCCCGTTCTCGCGCAACCCCGACCTGCGGCTGCTGGTGGACGGGGTGGTGGTGTCGCCGGACAGCGTCGGGAAAGGCCTGCACCGCTTCTCCTTCACTGGCCCGGTCCAGGAAATCCGGCTGCTGTCGCGCTCGCTGGTGCCGGCCGCGCAGATCGCCGGCTCGTCGGACAAGCGCCGGCTCGGGGTCAGCCTGTGGTCGATCCGGCTGCTCGCCGAGGGGGCGGCCGTCGAGTTCCGCTTCGACCATCCGTCTCTGGCCGAGGGCTTCCACGCGGTGGAAACGGGGGCGCGCTGGACCGACGGCTTCGCCCTGCTGCCCAGCCGGCTCTACGGCTTCCTGGCCGGCCCGATCACCCTGGAAGGGCAGATCGGCGATCCCGACATCCGCTATCCGCTGCCGCCGGAGGAATCCCGCCCCCGCGCGCTGGTGCTGGACGAGGCGGTGCCCACCCCCGACCGCGACGCCGGATCGAACGTGATCCTCGAGCATATCCGCCTGCTGCGAGGGCTGGGCTACGCGGTCACCTTCATGCCGGCGAATCTCTCACCCGGCGATGCCTACGGCGCGGCGCTGGAGGCGGCCGGCGTCGAACTGGCGGTGCATCCGTTCTATGGCGGGCTCGAGCATTTCCTGGCGTCGCGCGGCCCCTCCTTCGCGCTGGCCTACGTGCACCGGGTCAGCGTCGCCGACCGGGCGATCCCGGTCCTGCGCCGGCTGGCGCCGCAGCTTCGCATTCTGTTCAACAATGCCGACCTGCATTTCCTGCGGGTGGGGCGCGAAGCCGATGTCACCGGCAACCAGGCGCTGCTGGCCGAGGCCGGCGACCTGCGCCAGCGCGAATTGCGGGCGATCGCCGCCGCCGACGCCACCCTGCTGTGCAACGCGCAGGAGATGCAGTTGCTGCGCGCCGAGTTGCCCACCGCCAGGCTGATCTACCTGCCCTGGGTGATCGGCCCGCGACGGCGCGACGAGGCCGGATTCGAGGACCGGCGCGGCATCATGTTCCTCGGCGGTTTCGCCCACCGCCCCAACGCCGACGCGGTAATCTGGCTGGTCACCGAGGTGATGCCGCTGCTGCGCCGGCTGGTGCCCGGCCTGAAACTGCACGTCTATGGCCATGGCATTCCCGAGAGGGTCGGCGCGCTGGCGGCGGCGGACGTGATCATCGAGGGCCATGTCGCTGATCTCGGCGCCGCCTTCGCCCGCCACCGGCTGAGCGTGGCGCCGCTGCGCTTCGGCGCCGGGTTCAAGGGCAAGCTGGCCGAAAGTCTGGCCCACGGGGTGCCCGTGGTGGCGACCAGCATCGCGGTGGAAGGCACCGGGCTGGTCGGCGGCGCCCATCTGCTGCTGGCGGACGGCGCCGAAGCGTTCGCCCTGGCGGTGGCCGGGTTGCACGAAACCCCGGCGCTGTGGCGCGACCTGGCGGACCGGGGGCGGCAATTCACCCTCAGCACCTTCTCGGCGGCGGCCGGCCGGGAACGAATGCGCGCGGCGCTGAGCCTGGCCGGACTGCCGGCCTCTCCCTGAAGTCACCGGCCCTGAAACCGCCGGCCGGCGGCGCGCTCAGGGTTTCACCGGCGGTGGCGTTATTCTGCGGTAATCCTCGGGAATGCGGAAAACCGACGGGTCCTGCGGCGCGTAGGCAAGGTGCAGCACCTCCACCAGCACCCGGCCGGCGGCGCTGGCGCGCAGCAGCACGCCGTCATCGGTGATGCAGGCGAGCGTCGGCGCGCCGGTCACGTCGCGGGTCTGCCACTCGGTGCAGGGCAGGCCGGCCACGGTATCGGGGCCGCGGCGCTGGAAGCCGGCACCTTCCGCCGGCGCGAGGCCGATCGCCACCTGCGCCTGATCGAGCTCCAGCACCGTGCGATCGCTGTCGCGCACCGTCGCCATCCGCTTGGCACGGGTGTCCACCACCACCCACATGCCGGGGGTCGGCGGATCGACCCGCAGCCTGGCATCGGCGGCGGCCCAGCGCAGGCGCTCCTCCAGCACGCGCGGGCCGCCCGGGGCATCGGGCTGCACCATCATGTAGACGACATCCACATCGCGGGTGGGCGTCAGCTTCGGCTTGTCCTGCGCCAGCGCGGCGGCCGGTGCCAGGGCCAGCAGCGCCGTGGCGATCCGCATTACCGCCCTCATCATGGCTGACGGCCGAGCAGGAAGGGGTCAGGCCGCATCGTCACCGCCATGGCGGTGTGCCATGCCGCGCAGCTCCGCCTCCAGCAGCGGCGGCGGCGGCGCGATCATCCAGCGGGCCGGCTCGTCCACCGCCGCCGCCAGCAGAGTCTTGTAGGTATCGCGCGGAATCTCGACGGCGCCGAACTGGGCCAGGTGGTTGGTGACGAACTGGGTGTCGAGCAGCCGGAAGCCGCCCAGGCGCAGCCGCGCCACCAGATGCGCCAGCGCCACCTTGGAAGCGTCGCGGGCGCGGCTGAACATGCTTTCACCAAAGAACGCGCCGCCCAGCGCGACCCCGTAAAGCCCGCCCACCAGCCGGCCGTCCTGCCGGCATTCGACCGAATGCGCGTGGCCGAGCCGGTGCAGTTCGGTGAACAGGCGCTCGATTTCGGGATTGATCCAGGTGTCCTCGCGCCCCGGCGCGGATTCGGCACAGGCGGCGATGGCGGCGCCGAAATCACGATCGGCCGCCACCTCGAAACTGCCGGAGAGCACCGTGCGCAGCAGCCGGCGCGACAAATGGAAGCCGCCAAGCGGCAGCACGCCGCGCAGTTCAGGGTCCAGCCAGTACAGCCGGTCACCCTGCCGGGTTTCAGCCATGGGGAACAGGCCGGCGCGATACGCGCGGAGCATCAGGTCCGGCGTAACCTCGAAGGAGCGGCGGGACATGAACGCCATACTGCCCGATCGGCGGCCCGGGGGGAAGCAATGCGGCGGCGCCGGACGGCTGGCGCGGCCATCCACCGGGCGGTTGGCTATTCATCTTTCCGTGGGCGGGCGAGCAGCCGGTCCATGACCTGCAACAGGGTGAACCGGCCGGTGACGATTCCGGCCACGGCGGCGCACACCGGCAGCTCGGCGCCAAGCTCCGCCGCCCGCGCCACCAGCGCCGGGGCGGTCGCCACCCCCTCGGTGACCGCATGGCGCCGACCCAGCACGTGTTCCAGGCGCTCGCCGCGGCCAAGCGCGAAGCCGAGGCTGAAATTGCGGCTGGCCGCGCCGGAACAGGTCAGCATCAGGTCGCCCAGGCCGGACAATCCCGCCACCGTATCCGCCCGCCCTCCCAACGCCACCGCCAGCCGCGCCAGCTCGGCCAGGCCGCGGGTGACCAGGGCGGCGCGGGCGTTCTCGCCCAGCCCGGCGCCGATCACCGCGCCGGCGGCGATCGCCACCACGTTCTTGGCCGCCCCGCCGACCTGCGCGCCCACCGGGTCGTCGTTGCCGTAGATGCGGAACGCCGGCGTGCCCAGCGCCTCGGCCACCGCTTCCCGCACCGCTTCCTCCACGGCGGCGGCAACGGTGGCGGCGGGCAGGCCGGCGGCCACCTCATGGGCAAAATTCGGCCCGGTGAGCACGGCGGCCGGACGGCCCGGATGAATCTCGGCCAGCACTTCCAGCGGCAGCCGGTGGGTGTTCGCTTCCACCCCCTTGGCACAGGCCACCAGCGGGCCGCCCGGCGGCAGCCCGGCGACCACCGCGCGCATGTGCTGCAATGGCACGGCGAGCAGGACCAGCGCCGCGCTGGGCAACGCGCCGGTAACCCGCACCGCGTCGGGCAGCGAAAATCCCGGCAGGCGCGGGTTCTCCCGCCCGAGCACACTGGCCGGATCGCGCGCCCACAAGGTCACCCGCCGTCCGGCCCGGGCCGCCTGGATCGCCAGCGCGGTGCCCCAGGCACCGGCACCCACCACCGCCACGTCACTCATCGGCAATGCGCTCCACCGCGATCCCCTGGCCGGCCTCGCCGGTGCCCAGCCGCCCGAGCAGCGCGGCGAGCAGCCCCTGGGCCGCCGCCTCGAAGCCGAAGGGCGGGTTGACCACCAGCAGCCCGCTTCCGTTCAGCCGCGCCGGGTCCAGCGGCTCGCGCAGCCACAACTCGGCCGCCATGATGTCGGCGATGCCGCTTTCCCGCATCGCCGTGTGGAAGGCGCGCACCGGCGCGCGGTGCTTCACCGGATACCAGGCGGCGAACACGCCGGTGGGGAAGCGGGCGTGGCCGCGCAGCAAACCGGCGGCAAGGCGGGAAAACTCGTCCGCCGCTTCGTAAGGCGGGTCGATCAGCACCAGCGCGCGGCGCAGCCCGGCCGGCGGCGGCAGCAACGCGCCCAGCGCCTCCCAGGCGTCGCGCCGGTGCACCGCGGCCCCACCGCCAGCCATCACGGCGCGCAGGGCGGCATGCTCCTCCGGGTGCAACTCGCAGCAGGCCAGCCGGTCCTGTGGGCGCAGCAACGCCTCCGCCAGCACCGGCGAACCGGGATACAGGCCGCAATCGCGCACCAGCCCGACATAGTCGGCCAGCGCCGGCGGCGGGTCGTCGAGCAGCCGGCCGATGCCGGCGCGCCATTCGCCGGTGCGTTCGGCCGGCCCGGCGGACAGATCGGTGCGGCCGGCGCCGGCATGGGTATCCAGCACGAACACCCCGGCCGGCTTGCGCTGCATCGCGCGCAGCAGCCAGACCAGCAAGGCGTGCTTCATGCCGTCGGCGAAGTTGCCGGCGTGGAAGGCGTGCCGGTAGTTCATGCCCGGTCGTTCATGCCAGGTCGCTCATGCCAGGACCATGTCGGCGGCATCGAGCGGCCAGCGCGGCAGCGGCGCGTGGTCGAGTCCACTGAATGCCCCGGCACGCAGCCGCTCCAGCCCGGCCCAGGCGACCATCACCGCGTTGTCGCCGCACAGCCGCGGCGGCGGGGCGGCGAAGGCGAAGCCACGCGCACCCGCCGCCGCCCGCAAGGCCGCGCGCACCGCCCCGTTGGCGGCGACGCCCCCGGCGACCACCAGCAGGCGTCCCGTGGGGTTGCGTTTTGCGAATGCCTCCAGCGCGTGCGCCGCGCGATCGGTCATCACATCGGCCACCGCGCGCTGGAACGAGGCGGCGATGTCGGCCGCGTCCCGGGCGGGCAGCGCGCCGGGCGGGTAGGTCGCCACCAGCTGCGCCACCGCCGTCTTGAGGCCCGAGAAGCTGAAATCGCAGCCCGCGCGGCCATGCAGCGGGCGCGGAAAGGCGAACCGGCCGGCATCGCCGCCGCTCGCCAGCCGCTCGAGCGCCGGGCCGCCGGGCCAGCCCAGGCCGAGCATTTTCGCCACCTTGTCGAACGCCTCGCCCACCGCGTCGTCGATCGTGGTGCCCAGGCGTACATAGCGCCCCAGCCCCTCCACCGACACGCACTGGCAATGGCCGCCGGAGAGCAGCAGCAACAGGAAGGGGAAATCCGCGCCACCCGGCACCAGCCCTGGCAGCCGCGCGGTCAGCGCATGCGCCTCGAGATGGTTGACCGCGACGAAGGGCAGGTCGAGCGCGATGCACAATCCCTTGGCGAAGCTGCTGCCGACGATCAGGCCGCCGATCAGCCCCGGCCCGCTGCTCGCCGCCACCCCGCCGAGATCGGCATAACCCAGCCCGGCGCGCCGCATGACATCCGCCAGCAATCCCGGCAGATGCGCCAGATGGGCGCGCGCGGCGATCTCCGGCACCACGCCGCCATAGCGTGCATGCGCGGACTGGCTCAGCACCGCCTCGGCCAGCACCGTGCCGTCCGCTGCCAGCACCGCCGCCGCGGTTTCGTCGCAGGAGCTTTCAAGACCGACAACCGGCCTTGACACCCCTTTGCAGTCCAGCATTACACAACCTTCCATTCGGCACCGGCTGGTTCTAGGATAGATTGATGGACGACGCTCCTTCCGCCTCGCGGCAAGATTCGCATCCTGGTCCTGCCGATGGGCATGGCGGGACCCCACAACCCCAGACGGCGGGTAACCAGACGGCGGCGAAAGCCCCGGCCCGCGATCTGCCGGCACGCGATCTGCCGGTCCGGGTCGGCACCCGCGGGTCGCCGCTGGCGCTGGTGCAGACCCGCGCCTTCGTGGCCGCGCTGCGGGATTTCTGGCCGCTGCTGCGCCCGCTGGACGCGATCGAAGAGCACATCATCAAAACCACCGGCGACACCAGCCAGGCCAGCGGCCAGCGCCTGGCCGATATCGGTGGCAAGGGCCTCTGGGCCAAGGAAATTCACGAAGCCTTGCTGGACCGGCGCATCGATTTCGCGGTGCACAGCCTGAAGGACCTCGAAACCGAACTGCCCCCCGGAATCGTGCTGGCCGCCACCCTGAAACGCGAGGACAGCCGCGATGCGCTGATCCTCGGCCCGCGCTGCGGCCGCGCCGATCCGGCCGCCCCGCTGGCGGCGCTGCCGCAAGGCGCGGTGGTCGGCTCCAGCTCGGTGCGGCGGCAGTCGCAATTGCTGGCCATCCGGCCGGACCTGCGGGTCACCACCATGCGCGGCAACGTGCAGACAAGGCTGGACAAGGTGCGTGACGGCGAATGCGACGCCACTTTGCTGGCGCTGGCCGGCATGCGGCGGCTCGGCCTGGACCGGCACGCCTCGGTGCTGCTCGGCTTCGACAGCATGCTGCCGGCGGCCTGCCAGGGCATCGTCGGCGTCACCGCCCGCGCCGATGACGCGGCCCTGCTCGAGTTGCTGGTGGCGATCGAGGACAAGGTGGCCAGGCCGGTGGCGGAAGCCGAGCGGGCGCTGCTGGGTGAGCTGGACGGCACCTGCCGCACCCCGATCGCCGGCCACGCGGAGGTGCTGCCGACCGGCGAGCTGCATCTGACCGGGCTGGTCGCGCGCGCCGACGGCAGCTTTCTGCTGAAGCGCAGCCTGACCGGGCCGCAGGCCGATGCCGCCCGCATCGGGGCGGAACTCGGCCGCAGCCTGCGCGCCGACAGCCCGCGGGACATCTTCGCATGAGCGGACCCCATGGCACCAACGAAGCGGCCGGCAGCGGCCGGGCCTGACGCGCGCGCCTTTACCCCGGTCCCATGACCAGAACCGTGCTGGTGACCCGGCCGCAGCCGGGCGCGGCGGAAACGGCGCGCCGGCTCGCCGACATGGGATATGCGCCGGTGCTGGCGCCGGTGACGCAGATCGTGCCACTGGCGCCGCGCCTGCCCGTCCCCGCCTTGATCCAGGCGGTGCTGGCCACCAGCGCCAACGCGCTGCCCGCTTTGGAGCGCCATTGCACGCTGCCGCTGCTGGCGGTGGGCGACGCCACCGCCGGCAAGGCGCGCGCGCGCGGCTTCGCCGTGGTGCACAGCGCCGGGCGCGATGCCGAGGCATTGGCCGAGCTTGCCATTCGGGTTTGCGATCCCGCCGGGCTGCCGCTGCTGTTCGTCAGCCAGCAGGGCCAGGGTCGCCCGTTGGTGCGGGCGCTGCGGGCGGCGGGCTTCACGGTGGTGCATCGCAGCGCCTACGCCGCCCGCCCGGTGCCGGCGCTGCCGGAGCCGGCGCACACGGCCTTGTGCAGGCGCGAGGTCGGCGCCGTCCTGTTCTTTTCCCCGGCAACCGCGCGGGCCTTCGTCGCCCTGACCGCATCGTTGCCGGCCGACCTCTTCGCGCCGGTCGAGGCGCTGGCTATATCGCCCGCGGCGGCGGCGGCGCTCGCGCCGCTGCCCTGGCAGCGCATCCGCGTCGCCGCGGCCCCGAACCAGGACGAACTGTTAGGCCTCCTGCAATGACCGAGACTGCCCCCACTCGCCCCTCCGCACTCGTTGCCTCGCCCCGGGCCGCACCGCCAAAGCCATGGCTGCCCGGCGCGCTGGTGGTGCTTGGCTTCGTCGCCACCGCCAGTGGCGGCCTCTGGCTGTGGCAGCAGCAGCAGGACATCGCCGCCCGCATCGTGCCGCCGCCGCCCCCCCCGCCCGCGGTGTCGCCGACCCGCGTCGCGGTGCTTGAGTCCGAGGTCAACGGGTTGCAGCAGCGCCTGGTCCAGCTTGAAAAGCGGCCGGCGCCGGTGGAAATCAGCGCCCCCCCGGTGGCGGCTCCCCCGGCAGCACCCAGGACGGACACGCCGCCGGCCAACAATGCCGGCGTGGCCCAGGCCCTCGCCGCCCGGGTGGAGGCGTTGGAACAGCGGCTTGCCCAGACCGAGCAGGCGCTGACGGTTCACACCACCCGGCAGGCGCTGCTGCTGACCGCCGGCACGGCGCTGGACGCCGGCCGGCCACTCGGCGACATCCCCGGCGCGCCGGCGGCGCTGGCGAAGTTCGCCTATGTCAGCCCGCCCACAATGGCGTCGCTGCGGCTTTCCTTCGATCCCGCCGCCAGCGCCGCCGAGGCGGCGAGCGACCCGGCCACCGCCGAATTGTCGCTGGCCGCGCGCGCCTGGCAGCATGTTCAGACCCTGTTGACGCTGCGCCAGGGCGACAATGTCCTGATCGGAACCCCCGCGGCGCGGGTGGTGGAGCAGGCTCGCGCGAAGCTGGAAGCCGGCGATCTCGCCGGCGCGGTGGCCGCGCTGGACGAACTCGACCCCGCCGCGGCCCGGGCGATAGCCGGCTGGCGGGCGGAAGCACAGTCGCTGCTCGATGCCCGGGCGGCGCTGGCCGAGTTGGAGCGCTCGTGATGCGCCATGTTCTTTTCGTCGTCCTCGCCGCCGCCGCCGCCATCGCCGCGGCCTGGTGGCTGGCCGGCCTGCCCGGCCATGTCAGCGCCACCATCGCGGATGTGAGCGTCGAGGCCACCGCGCCGGTTGCCATCGCCGTGCTGGCCGCGCTGGTGCTGGCGTTTCACCTGCTGCTGCGCCTGCTGGGCGGGCTGTTCAAGGTTCCGGGCCGGGTCGGCTTCTGGCACGCGCGGCGCCGCCGCGGCGCCGGCGACGCGGCGGTGACCCGCACCTTGGTGGCGCTGGCCGCCGGCGAGGCCGGCGATGCGAAGCGCGAAGCCGAACGCGCCCGCCGCCTGCTGGGCGACACGCCGCAGACCTTGCTGCTGGCCGCCGAGGCCCGGCGCCTCGCCAACGAGGACAACATCGCCGAGCATATCTTCAACACCATGGCCGACCGCGACGATGCCGCGTTCCTCGGCCTGCGCGGGCTGTTCCGGCTGGCGATCGCCCGCGAGGACTGGGACGCCGCCGCGCGGATCGCCAGCCGCGCCGAAACGGCCCACCCGGGCGGCTCCTGGCTGCGCGACGAGCGGGCGCAGCTGGCCGTGCGCACCGGCAACTGGAGGCAGGCGCTGGCGCTGGCCGGCCCCGGCTCGCCGGTGGCCGACTTCGCCATCGCGGCGGCCGAATCCGAAGGCGACCCGGTGCAGGCGATCCGTTTCGCGCGGCGCGCCTGGAAGGCCAATCCCGACCTGACCCCGGCGGTGCTGGCCTATGCCCGTCTGCTCCGCCGCACCGGCCGGGAGGCGCGGGCGCTGGAGCCGGTGCAACAGGCATGGAGGTCGTCACCGCACCCCGATCTGGCCGAATTCGTGCTGGCACCGCTGACCGACCCGTTGGCGCGGGTCAAGGCGGCCGAGGAACTGGCCGAGTGCAACCCGACCCACCCGGAAAGCCATTTCCTGCTGGCGAAGGAAACCCTCGCCGCCGGCCAGACCGGCGCCGCCCGCCGCCATACCGAGAACGCCCGCCGGGCCGGCCTGACCCAGCGCCGGCTATGGCTGCTGCTGGCCGATATCGAGGCCGAGGAGCGCGGCGACACCGAGGAAGGCCGCACCGCCCAGCGCGACGCCCTGCGTCAGGCGGCGTCGGCCGAGCCGGATTCAGCCTGGCGGTGCGAAACCTGCGGCAGCCCCTACCCGGAATGGCAGCCGGCCTGCCCGGTCTGCCATACGGCGGGGCGGGTGCGCTGGGGCGGGGCGGCACGGCTGGTGCTGCCGAATTAGGGGTAAGGAAGGCCAGGGGCGCTGCCCCTGGACCCCGCCAAGGGGCGGTGGCCCCTTGGAACCCATTACTTTTTCGGGGCAAAGCCCCTGGCTTTCCTTCAGAGGATCGTGCGGAACAGCCAGTAAAGCGACCCGGAAATGGCGATCGCCGCCGGCAGCGTCAGCACCCAGGCCATGATCAGACTGCGCACCGTGCTCCACTGCAACCCCGAGCCGTTGGCCGCCATGGTACCGGCCACCCCCGACGACAGCACATGCGTGGTGGAAACCGGCAGGCCATACACGTCGGCCGCCATGATGGTCGCGGCGGCAACCATCTCCGCCGAGGCACCCTGCCCATAGGTCAGGTGGCTCTTGCCGATCTTCTCGCCCACCGTGATCACGATGCGCTTCCAGCCGACCATCGTGCCCAGGCCGAGCGCGATCGCCACCGACAGCTTCACCCAGAACGGAATGTAACGGGTGCCGGAGTCGAGTTGCGCCTTGAAGCTGGCCAGCACCTGCTTCTCGTCGGCGTCATAGCGGTCCTTCGGCATCAGCCGCACCGCCTCGCTGGCCAGGTACATCTCGTTGCGCACGTTCTGCACCGCGGCGGCAGGCACCCGGGTGATGGCGCCATCGCTGCGCACCTGCTCGGCGATGCTCCGCGCCAGCGCGGCGATGCCGCCATCGACCGCCGGGTCGGAAAAGTCGCGGGTGCGGATGGCCGTCTCCACCGCCTGGCGTGCCGCCGCCGGCGTGTCGTTGCGAACAACGCCGTGCTGCTGCATCAGCGCAACCGTCTGGTCCATCGCCTGCAGGAAGGCCGGCGTGCTGGATTCCGGCATGGCGCGGTTCAGCGCAAAGGCGGTCGGCACCGCGCCGATCAGAATGAGCATGATCAGCCCCATGCCCTTCTGCCCGTCATTCGAACCATGCGCGAAGGAGACAGTGCCGCAGGTGAGAATGAGCAGGCCGCGTATCCACGCGGGCGGCGCCTTGCTGGTGTCGGGCGGCACGTACAGCGCCTTGCGGCGCACCACCGCCTTCATCACCAGCAACAGCAGCGCCGAGCCGATGAAGCCGACCACCGGGCTGAACAGCAGCGCCTTGAACACGCCCAGCGCCTGGTTCCAGTCCACCCCGGAGGTGGCGGAACCGGCCGGACTCATCAGCTGGTTGGCAAGGCCCACGCCGATGATCGAACCGATCAGCGTGTGCGAGGAACTGTTCGGAATGCCCAGCGCCCAGGTGCCGAGGTTCCAGATGATGGCGGCGATCAGCAGGGCGAAGATCATGGCGAAGCCGGCATTGCTGCCGACCTGCAGGATCAACTCCACCGGCAGCAGGCTGATGATGGTGTAGGCGACCACCCCCGAGGATGTCACCACGCCGAGCAGGTTCAGGCCGCCGGAATACACCACCGCCAGCTGCGCCGGCAGGCTGTGCGTGTAGATGACGGTGGCGACCGCGTTGGCGGTGTCGTGGAAGCCGTTCACGAACTCGAAGCCGAGCGCGATCAGCAGGGAAATGCCAAGCAGGATGAAGGCGCCGATGGCCAGGGGCGGCGCGCCGGAAGCGCCGATATCCGATGTCAGCCCGTACAGCATGGTCAGCACGCCGGCCGCCAGCAGGCCAATGAACACAATGGCGCCAGCCAGCGGCGGCTTCTGGTCAAGTTGCGGACGCGCGACCGCAACCGGGCCGGCACCCATGGCGATATCCGACATCAGCTCTCCCCTGTATCGATGCGAATTGCCGGCAACCTAGGGAAACGATCGCGTGTGGTCTATTACCAATCAGTGAACCCTATGGCGCCGGCCAGGGCCTCGGCGATGCCCGGCGCCGCCGCCAGGATCGGGTTGCCGGAGGTGGGGCCATCGCCCTCGAGGAAGGGCGAAACCTGCGCGCCGGCCTCGGCGAGAATGGCCAGTGCGCCGGCGACATCCCATAGATTGATATGCCGTTCGACATAGGCGTCGAGCCGCCCGGCAGCGACATCGGCCAGACCCATGGCGCCGGAGCCGCTGCCGCGCGCCGACGCCCCGGCGTTCATCACGTCGCGGACAAGTTGCCAGTAGATGTCATTGGGGCGGCGCGGCGACCAGCCGACTTCGACGATGGCGCGGCGCAGATCGGTGGTGGCGGCGGCGCGGATCGGGGCACCGTTGCGGGTGGCGCCGTGGCCCTGCCGGGCGGCGAACGTCTCGCCCATCGCGGGGGCCACCAGCACGCCGAGCAGCGCCGTGCGGTCCTCGATCAGGCCGAGCGAGACGCACCAGCGGTCGGCGCCGCGGGCGAAATTGGAGGTGCCGTCGATCGGGTCGAGCACCCAGCGCAGCCGGCCGGTGCGCCCGCCGCCGGTTTCCTCGCCCTGGAACCCGTCCTCGGGGAAGGCTTCCGCCAGCGCCCGGGCCACGAACGCCTCGGTGGCACCGTCGGCCTCGGTGAGCCAGTTCTGCGCGCTTTTCAGCGTGGCGACGGTGGCCGCGCCGGGCGGCGGTCGCAGGCTCAGCGCCAGCGCACCGGCCTGTTCGGCAATGCGGACGGCCGCGTCGAAGCGTCGTTCGAGAGAGGATGCGAGAGAGGGCATGGGGGGGCCTGCGGGGATGGGGCATCGGGGGACATGCTCCGACACAGGGGTGGTGGCAACCACCGTGGCGCAAATGTCACCGGCTTGCCCCGCTCATTCATCGTGTGCTTGGTAAAACCCCATGGCACAGGGACAGACATGCAGGTGATCGGGCTGACCGGCGGCATCGGCATGGGCAAATCCACCGCCGCCGCCGCCTTCCGTCGCGCGCACATTCCCGTGTTCGACGCCGACGCGGCGGTGCATGCCCTGCAGGCGCCGGGCGGGCGGGCCTTGCGGGCCATCGCCGCGGCGTTTCCCGGCACGGTCGGCCGGGACCAGGACGGACGCGGCGTGCTGGACCGCGCCGCCTTGCGCGCTTGCGTGCTGGGCGACCAGCCGGCGCTGAGGCGGCTGGAAGCGATCCTCCACCCGATGGTGCGGCGCGAAGAGGAAAAATTCCTTGCCCGCGCCCGCCGTGCCCGCGCGCGCGTCGCCGTGCTGGACATTCCCCTGCTGCTGGAAACCGGCGGCGACCGCCGCGTGGACCTCGTGCTGGTGGTCTCCGCCCCGCGATCCGTGCAGATTGCCCGGGTGCGCCGCCGGCGCCACATGGATGCCGGGCAGATACAGGCCGTGCTCGCCCGCCAGATGCCGGACGCCGAAAAGCGCCGCCGCGCCGACGTGGTGGTGCGCACCGGCCTGTCGCGGCATCATGCCCTGCGCGCGATTCGCCGCCTCATCCTGGACCTCCGCCGATGATCCGTTCCGTGCTGTTCGACACCGAAACCACCGGGCTTGATCCGATGGCCGGCGACCGCGTGATCGAGGTGGCGGCGCTGGAACTGGTCAACGACCTGCCCACCGGCCGGCATTTCCATGCCCTGGTCCACCCGCAGCGCAACATCCCCGACGAGGTGGTGCGCATCCACGGCATCACGCTGGACAAGCTGGAAGGCAAGCCGCTGTTCGGCGAGATCGCCGACGAATTGCTGGAATTCCTCGGCGACGGGAAACTGGTGGCGCATAACGCGCCGTTCGATTTCGGCTTTCTCAATGCCGAGTTCTCGCGGGCCGGCCATCCGCCGCTGGATGGCGCGCGCATGGTCGATACGCTGGCGCTGGCCAAGGCGAAATTCCCGGGCATGCCCAACAGCCTGGACGCGCTGTGCCGGCGCTTCGGCATCGACCTGTCCGAGCGCACCACCCACAACGCGCTGGTGGACTGCCGCCTGCTCGCACAGGTGTATGTGGAACTCACCGGCGGGCGGCAGCGCGGGTTGTCGCTGGCCGAGTCCGGGCAGGGCAGCATGCCGGCGGTGACCTATGCGGCGGTCGGCCCGCGCACCCCGCGCCTGGTGGTGCCGACCGAAGCCGAACTTGCCGCGCACGCCGCGTTCGTGGCCAAGATCAAGCAGCCGGTCTGGTCGGATTCGTAGCCCGCTCAGGGCGGAAACCGCCGCAGGATGTGCAGCATGACCAGCATCCCAGGCACCGCGCAGGCCATCGCCAGAACATAGAAAGCGGGCCAGCCCACCGCCTCGGCCACGAACCCCGAGAACCCGCCGATGGTGTGCGTCGCCAGCGCCGCCAGCGAGGTCAGCAGCGCGTATTGGGTGGCGGTGAACGCGGTGGAGCACAGGCCCGACAGGTAGGTGACGAACGAGGCGGTGGCCAGCGCCTGCACGAACGCCTCGGTCATGACGGTGGCGAACAGCACCGTATGATCGCCATGCGAGTGGGCCAGCCACACATACATCGCCATCGCCCCCATCTGGGTCAGCCCGGTGGAGATCAGCGCCCGCGCCAGCCCGATCCGCGCCACCAGCCAGCCGCCGGCGGCGATGCCCGCCATGGTGCAGACCAGCGCCGGCACCCCGGTCGCCGCCGCCACCGCCGCCCGGTCGAACCCCAGCGAGCGGTAGAACGGCGCCAGCATCACCCCGGCCATCGCCTCGCCGAGGTTGAACAGCGCCACATAGGCCAGAATGGCACCGGCACCGGCGCGGGAGAGGAACTCGCGCAACGGCTCCAGCACCGCCGCCCGCGCCCGCGCCGCCAACCCCGCGGCCACCGGCGGGCGGGGGGCGGCCAGCGGCTCGGCGGCGGCCAGCGTCACCGGAATGCCCACCGCCAGCAGCCCGGCCACCGCCAGGAACGACCCGCGCCAGCCCAGCCACCCCGCCGCGGCGATGGCGCCGGCGCCGGAGATCAGCATGGCGACCCGGTAGCCCCACACATACCCGGCCATCGCCGCGCCCTGCAGGCGCTGGGGAAATGTCTCGATGCGCCAGGCGTCGATGGCGATGTCCTGGGTGGCCGACAGGAACGCCACCAGCGCCGCCGCCGCCACCGTACCCCATAGCGGCCCGCCGCCGGACAGCGCCAGCACCGCCACCATGCCCACCAGCGCCGGCTGGATGGCCAGCAGCCAGCCGCGCCGCCGGCCGAACCGGGCCAGACCGAAGGGCGGGGGCGCCTGGTCCAGCAGCGGCGCCCACAGGAATTTCAGCGTGTAGGCCAGCCCGATATTGGCGGTCAGCCCGATGGCGGCGAGCGAGATCTGCCGCTCGGTCAGCCACTGGCGCAGGGTGAAGCCGGACAGCGCCAGCGGCAGCCCGGCGACAAAGCCGAAGCCGACCATCAGCCACAGCCGCCGGTCGGTCAGCAGGCCAGCGCGCAGGCGCGCCGTCAGGCCGGAAGTGGGTGGCCCCGCGGCTGACAGCCCGGGGCTGGGCGGGGTGGCGGCGTGCGGCATACGCCTTCTCCGGGCGGGGAAAAGACCTGCTGCGATCCGCCGCCGCGCCGCGTCAACCGCCCCGCGCGTGCGCGTGCTCGTGCCGGGCGCAGGTGGCGTTGCGGCACGGCATGATCCGGCGCAACACGCGGTCGTGCAGCACGAAATGGTGCGCCAGCCCCGCCGCCGCATGCAGACCGGCCAGCGCCAGGATCAGGTTGGCGCCCCATTCGTGCAGCTCGCCGATGCTGTCGCGCAGCCCCGGATAGCCGGGGGACAGCGCCGGCACCTTCACCCAGGAGAAGATGGCGTCCCCGCGCACGGCCACGTTGAGCAGACCCAGCGCGATGGTGGCGAGCACCAGCAGCACCAGCGCCACCTGCACGCCCCGCGCGGCCAGATCGCCCACGCCCTGGCGCGGCGGCTGCCGGCCGCCCCAGCTTGTCTTGCGCCAGGCCAGTCGGACCAGCACCACCAGCAGCAGCGTCACCCCGAGCAGGATATGCACCGAGCGCACCTCCACCCGCCCGCCATCGCGCGGGAACAGGTCGATCACCTGCGCCACCCCCCACAGCAGCACCACCAGGGCGGCGGTGAGCCAGTGCAGCAGGATGGTGAACCGGTCGTAGCGGAAATTGTCGGCGGGAGGGATCGCGGCGTCGCTCATGGAAACTCCTGGGTTGCGGAACAGCGACGGCGGATGCCCGCCGACCCTGGCGTTTTCCCCCGGGAGGGGGCCGGGGATCAACTGCTGCCGATCAGAATCCCGGTGGCGAACACCAGCGCGCCGCCAAAGCCCACCTGCAAGGCGGCCGACAGCGGCGGCGTGTCCATGTATTTCCAGCGTATCCACGAAATCGCCGCCAGTTCGGCCACCACCACCAGCACCGCCACAATGACGGCAACCCGGAAGTCGGGGATCAGGAAGGGCAGCGTGTGGCCGATGCCGCCCAGCGTGGTCATCGCCCCGCAGATGATGCCGCGCAGCAGCGGCGCGCCACGCCCGGTCAGGCTGCCGTTGTCCGACAGCGCCTCGGCGAACCCCATGGATATGCCGGCGCCGAGCGAGGCGGCCATGCCCACCAGAAACGCCTCCCAGGAGTTGCCGGTGGCGAAGGCGGCGGCGAACACCGGTGCCAGGGTGGAAACCGACCCGTCCATCAGCCCGGCCAGCCCGGGCTGGATGAAGCGCAGCAGCAGCATGCGCCGGGCCGACTCCGCCTCGGCAGCCAGCGCGTTGTCGGTCAGGTTCTCCTTCATGATCCGCTCGGCCGCATGCTCGTGCTTCACCTCGGCGGCGGCGAGGTCGCCCAGCAGCTTGCGGACCGACGCATCGGTGGAGCGGCCGGCGGCGCGGCGGTAGAAATGCGAGCTGTCGTATTCCATTTCCTCGGCCTGGTGGCGCACCGCGTCCAGGTTGAGCGGTTGCAACTGCCAGATCGGCTTGCGTTGATAGAAGCCGCGCACATGCTCGCGCTTGATAAGCGGAATATGCTCGCCGAATTTCTGCCGGTAGAGGTCGATCAGCCAGCGCCGGTGCAAATCCTCCTCGGCCGCCATGTCGGTGAACACCTTGGCGCTGGATGGATAGTCGTCGCGCAGCCCCTCGGCGAAGTCGAGGTAGATGCGGCCATCCTCCTCCTCCGCCGTGATCGCCAGCGCCAGGATTTCGCGTTCGGTCAGTTCGTCGAAATTGCGCATACGTCAGCTTCCCCGATCACCATCAAGACCGGGCGGCAGGGCGCCCGCGCAGTTCAAATGGGCGCGAATCGCCTGAGTGCGACCGACCGGGCGGCACTATGGCGGGCGCATCCGGAACATTCAACGCCGCCAATGCCATGCGCGGCGCGTCCAACATGCGATGCGCCAACACCGGCAGGCCTGGCAAGCTGCGCCTGTCACTCCCCCCGGGAGCCCCGCGGGACGGCCAGAAAGTCCCATTGGTCGGAGCCACTATGCGCGACTTCCGTCAGATCGTAGTCGAGATCGGCAAAGAACTTCCGATAATCCGCAACGGTATCGCCATGGTTGCGCGACAGCTTTTCCTCAACTTCAAACACGATCGCCGGGCGGCACGCTTCGATGGTCTGCCGGGCGCCCTTCAGCACACGCAGGTCGCAGCCCTGGGTGTCCACCTTGATGAAGCCAACGTCGCGCAGCCCAAGACTGTCGATCGTCGCCGAGCGCACCGCCGCCGGGGACCCACCCACCGGCACAAACGCCAGCGCGGCAGCGTTGCCGATGGTGTTGTAATCCACCGCGCCGTCGCGCATCTTCAGCGGGATTTGTTGCAGTTCGCTGTTGGCCAGTTCCATCCAGGTTTCGGTGTCATACAACGGAACATTGTATGTATGCACATTGCCGCAGCCGTTCAGTTCCACGTTGGCGTTAAGCAAACGGAAGCAGCGGGGCTGTGGTTCGAACGAGTACACCGCACCGAAATGGCGCGCCAGAAAAACCGTGTGGAAGCCGATGAAGGTGCCGGCATCGATTGCCGTCCGGGTGGGATCGGCGTAGCGCTCAATGATGGCCTTGAGGTGTGAATCCCAGAATTCGCCACGCTCAATGGCACCGCCAATCAGGTCGGGCACGATCGTCAGGAAACGACCATAGGGTCCGGTCGTGAGATTGAGGTGCGCGTCCTCGAATGCCTGCGTGTGGATGGGCGTTCCGTCAACGGCCTGCTCCGCCGGTCCGCCTTGCCCCTGCCCGTCGCCGATGGATCGCCGGTAAAGTTGCCTCCTCGCTATCTGGGATGGCCAGTGACGACCGCTCCTTGATTGGGGAGGCGACGCTACCCACCTCGTGCGTTTCTTGGTTCGGCTGAAAGGGGCCGTTTCTTCGTCCCGGCCTGACGACCCCTCGGCGCGTGCGCGCAGCCGCGGTCAAGGATGGCCGCAGGCCACCGCGCGAGCTTGCGCGGCGCGCAGCGTCCTTGACGGTGGCGAGCACGGCGCCACGCTGGACCAGGACGGTGCCGGGTGTGGGAGCCAATCATGCGTGACACATCTCTGCTGCAACAGGCGCTGGGTCTGACCCCGCCCTGGACGGTGAGCCGCAGCGACTTCGACCCCGAGGCGCGCCGGCTCGATATCAAGATCGACTTCGCCCCGGGCGCCCGCTTTGCCTGCCCGACCTGCGGCGCTGCCGACTGCCCGGCCCACGACACCGAGCAGATGAGTTGGCGTCACCTGAACTTCTTTCAGCACCAAGCCTACCTGAATGCCCGCGTGCCGCGGGTCCGCTGTGAACACTGTGGCGTCAAGAAGATCGGCGTGCCGTGGGCACGGGCGGGCAGCGGCTTCACCTTGCTGTTCGAGGCGATGGTCATGGCCATGGTCCCCGCCATGCCGGTCAAGGCGGTGGCCCGGATGGTTGGCGAGCACGACACCAGGCTGTGGCGCGTGATCCACCACTATGTGGACAAGGCCAGGGCCGCATCCGACGCCTCGGGCGTGACTACGCTCGCCGTCGATGAGACCTCCGCCCGAGGCGGCCAGGAGTTCATCTCGCTGTTTGTCGACATCGACCGGGCCCGGGTGCTGTTCGCCACCGAGGGCAAGGACGCCGCAACCGTCGCGGCCTTTGCCGAAGATCTCACCGCGCATGGCGGCGACCCTGCGGCGATCGCCGAGGTCTGCATCGACATGAGCGCCGCCTTCATCAAGGGCATCGGCGAGAACCTTCCCAACGCAGCAATCACCTTCGACAAGTTCCACGCCGTCAAGATCATCAACGCGGCGGTCGACAAGGTGCGCCGCGAGGAGGTCAGGAGCCGTCCCGAGTTGAAAAAGAGCCGCTACGTGTGGCTGAGGAACGTAACCAACCTCTCCAGCAGCCAGCGCGAGACCCGCGACAGCCTCGCCAAGACCAATCTCAAGACCGCCCGCGCCTACCAGATTCGGTTGGCGTTCCAGGATCTCTACGATCAGCCCTCGACCGAGGCGGCCGTCGACCATCTCAAGAGATGGTACTTCTGGGCCACGCATAGCCGGCTCGATCCAATCATTGACGCAGCACATACTGTCAAACGCCACTGGGACGGCATGCTGCGGTGGTTCCACAGCAATATTGCCAACGGCTTGATTGAGGGCATCAACAGCCTCGTGCAGGCCGCCAAAGCCAAGGCACGGGGCTACGACGCTTATGTAGATGTGTCAGGCGACCACAACATCTAGCTCATTGGGTCCGGCTGCTGCGCCGGGGCATCAATCTAGAAATCACGTGGTTTAGGCAGAGCTTTTCGTAATTCGTAATTCGCAACGGTGGCGCGAACCTCGGCCCAGATCTTCACTATATATGGTAGCTAACTGACACATCTACATAAGCGTCGGGGCTACCGCTCAAACCGCAATCTCATAGCCATGGTCTACCTACTTGCCGGGAAGCTCGACCTCAGGCTGCCCGCATAACCCCGTTCCCATCCACTCCGAATAGCGAGGAGCCGTAAAGTTGCTCCTCGATGCTCAGCAGCCGGTAGGACATGGCCGTCTGCTCCTTCACCAGCACGTCGACCTGCTCCTTCACCAGAACATCGACCTGCTCGCTGAAAATACGCTTGGCCTCCGCCCTGACCAGTCCATCGACCTGCCCCTTGAACAACTGTTCAAACACCTCGGCGACCACGCGATCGACGCGACCGTCAACAGCCGCCTGCCGGATCGTTTGCAGATGGGTGAGATGGGCGACCCACGCCGAGAGCAGCGCGACGCGCCGCTTCTGCTCCTGCTGCTCCTGCCGCAGCGCCTGCTGCCCTTCCCATCCCACGCGCACACGCGGGTGCTGGAGCCTCCACCAGACGCGGCCAATCATCCGTCTGAAATCATGCCCCGACCGGGGCAAACGCCAGGGTCCATATGGCAGGCTTGCACTCGCGGGCGCCGCCATCTGCCTGACCCGCGCCGCGAGTCCGGAATCGCCGACGGACTGCGACCTGTATTCCGGTGAATTAATGAATCGGGAAATCACATCCAACGGCTCGCCCGACTGAGCCAGAATATTGCTCCAGTAGCTCAGACCGCCCGGATCAGCCTCCCGGCTCAGGAATGCCTGATACGCAGCGCGAATGTAGAACTCGGCCTCGCTCTCACTGATTGCGGTCGGCTGATTGGACACCATTTTACCAGTGATCCTTCGGTTCGAAGCGTGGCGCGGCGAATGTCATCACGCGAATTGGGAGCGAGGCAGTTGCCGGAATCACTCCGTGGCTCCGAAGCGAAACGCCACTGAGAGATGATGCTTCACAAACGCCAGCAGAAGGGCGCGCGGGTCGTCGATAGTCGCCCGGTCCCACGGCCGGCATTGCTCGGAAAGGACGGCAACGAGCTTGTCAACGTGGCCGGCCAACGACAGGTCCTGGCGAACCATCGCCGCCGCCGCCGCGCCTGTTCGCTCCAGTTCAATCGTCCCGTCCACCACCCGGCGCATCGCGTCTGCCAGCGCCTCGGTTGTCCGTTCGATCTTGATGCCATGGACATTGGCAACGATCCGCTCGGCGCAGCCGCAATCGGCGGTCAGGATCGGCACACAGCCATAAGCCGCGGCCTCAAACGGAGCGAACGCGAACGGTTCCCTGCTCCAGGTCGGGAACAAGAAGGCGTCGTGGGTCCGGTAGTGGCTGTGAAGCACCTGCTGCGTCACCGCACCATGAAAGGTCACGCAGTGAGAGATCGCCAGGGCATTGGCGTGATTGACATAGAACGCCACATCGCCCTCGCCGAAAATGTCCACCTCGAAGCCACTGATGCCGTCCTTGAGGAGTTTCGACACGGCGCCACAGATCAGGCTTGTGCCCTTATGCTCGGATACCCGGCCGGCCGCCACGAAACGAACCCGTCCGTCCCGGCGATACCGATGCTCAACGAACGGACCCGCCGTGACGGAGTAACCGTGTACAATCGTGGGCGGCCGGGGAAACGCGAAATTGCCCATCCTGGTGATTTCGTCCACCAGATGCTGGCTGACCGCCATGATTCCGCCGGAAGCAAAATAAGCCGGCTCATGACCCCGAAAAATCGATTTGACATGATCGGGTGCGGCATTGACCAGTTGCTCGAACACCCGATCGCCAAGATAGATCGCCCACGGCACCCCGTGCACGTTCAGGAAATCAATGAGGTGGAGCCCCCCGAGACCATGAAGGTTCCAGAAAAACACGACATCCGGCTCGAGTTCCTGAAGCAAACGATGGAGGGCGGCGACGTTGTCGAGATCGGACGTGTCCTGGACATGCGCCCACCACGAAGGCGAAGACGAAACGGCGAAATTCGGCACATGCGCGGTAAGCCGAAGGCAACGGCGGACATGCGGCGGATCGGGAGGACCGGGAACGTAGCTCGGCCCGGTGGCAACGACGACATCGTGCCCGCGTGCGCGTAATTCCGCTACGACGTTGGCGCAGTTGATCTCGTAACCACCGATTATGAAAGGCGGATAGAGGTTCGAGACGACGAGGACCTTCACGTCAATGCCCCTCGCCGGGTCCGCCCGGCATGCACGCCGGCATAGAACTCCGCGATCCGCCGTCCAACGACCGGAAAGCTGTAACAGTCAACGGCGTGGCGACGCGCCAACCGGGAGGCATCCGGCCCGGGCCAGGTGCCGGCCGCGAATTGTTCGAGAATGGCCCGAAGATCGGACCCGTCGTCGAACACCCGCGAGAACCGGGGGTCACGCGCCAACTCCGGCAACGACGCCGTATTGGCCACGGCCACCGGAAGCCCCGTCGAGAGCGCTTCCAGCGTCGTCAGGCCCATCAGTTCCGGTTTGGCGATTTGCCGGCCGTAGCAGTCCACGAAAGTCGAAGCATGAACATACAGCCCGGCGCCACGATAACACTGCAACAGTTCCGCATCGTCCGCGCCGACCACGAAAGTGACATCCTTTCCGGCGGCTTTCTGGACAAGAAGGGTATAGTATTCTTCGTCGTACGGCCGTCCGACGATCCGTAACGGCAGGCCCGGCGGCAGTGCGTCGATGATACGGTCGATACCTTTGTGCGGCAACAGGCGACCTACAGACAATACTTCCCGCCGGCGTTTGGGCAAGGCCGGCGGGGAAAATGCCGTGGTATCGACGGGTCCGACTATCGCCGCGTGCGAACCTGAAAAATAGCTCGTTAAAAGTGACTTGGCGAATTCAGATATAGACAAAATGCCGTCGGCCAGTCGCAGACCGCCATGGTCAAGCAACAGAGAGTTGGCGCCCCCACCGAGATCCGTCACAACAAGTGTCTTGTTAAGCGACCGCGCGATCACCGCGCAATAGCATCCAAAGAATGTCAGTGCCTGATGGACATGAACAACGTCAAAGGCATTAAGCGCCTCCCACAGCCGCCGGGACATCGCTCCCATTGGGTGGCGGATCGGATTCTCATTGGCGAAAACCGCGACAGGCACGCCGCCGTCGGAAAACGAGTGATCCCTGTTGCCAATCGCAAACACCGCCTGCGACAAGGCAAACCCCAGCGAGGGTCCGGCTTCCCGCAGCGCCCTGGCGACGTAGGAAACATAACGCTCACCGCCCCCGATCAGCGAGTCCTCCGCGAAATACGCGGGCGACACGTGGGCGACACGCAGCCCGGATTGCGACGGACGCGACACAGCCGCCAGCATCATGTGTTGCAGAGCCTCAAGCACTCCGTCCTTCTCGTCTGACATGTTATAAACCGGGATAGCATCCCGGCCAACGGAACGCCAACGTGCGGGAAAACCGATTCCAGCGGGCAGCGCCGGCCACGCCGTCAGCCCCTCAGAACGAAGCCGCCCCGCCGACGCGATCGGACAGCAGCTTGCGGAAATAGGCCACGGCCCGGCCCAGCCCCTCGTCCAGTTCCACTTCCGGCTTCCAGCCATCCAGCAGCTGCCCGGCCAGGGTGATGTCCGGGCAACGCTGGGTCGGGTCGTCCTGCGGCAGCGGACGGTAAACGATGCGCGAACGCGAGCCGGTCAGCCGCAGCACCCGCTCGGCCAGCTCGCGCACGGTAATTTCATGCGGGTTGCCGAGATTCACCGGACCGGTCACCGCGTCCGAGGTGCCCATCATGCGGACCAGCCCCTCGACCAGATCGGAGACGTAGCAGAACGCCCTGGTCTGCCCGCCATCCCCGTACAGCGTCAGGTCATCCCCGCGCAGGGCCTGGACGATGAAGTTGCTGACCACGCGCCCGTCATCGGGGTGCATGCGCGGCCCGTAGGTGTTGAAGATGCGGACCACCTTGATCCGCGTCCGGTGCTGCCGGTGATAGTCCAGGAACAGGGTTTCCGCGCAGCGCTTGCCCTCGTCGTAGCAGGCGCGCGGACCCAGCGGGTTGACGTTGCCGCGGTAGCTTTCCGGCTGCGGATGCACGGTGGGGTCGCCGTACACCTCGCTGGTGCTGGCCTGCAATATCTTGGCGCGGGTGCGCTTGGCCAGGCCGAGCATGTTGATGCTGCCCAGCACGCTGGTCTTGGTGGTCTGCACCGGATCGTACTGGTAATGGATGGGGCTGGCGGGGCAGGCGAGGTTGTAAATCTCGTCAACCTCGACATAGAGCGGAAAGCTCACATCGTGGCGCAGCGCCTCGAACCGGGGGGAGCCCAGCAACTCCGCCACATTTTCCTTGCGGCCGGTGAAATAGTTGTCCACGCACAGCACGTCATGACCGTCCGCCACCAGCCGCGCGCACAGATGTGAGCCGATAAAGCCCGCACCACCGCTGACGAGGATGCGCTTGCGCGAAAGCGATGCAGCCAGACCGGGCATAATTTGATCACTTTTGCAGTAGAATCAAGGAATCAGCACGCTGGCAACCTGCCAGTCTGGGCCAAAGGGTGCAAGCCCGGTTGGCCCCGATGACCGAAGGGAGGAAGTGGTGGAGCCAATCGGAATCGAACCGACGACCTCCTGAATGCCATTCAGGCGCTCTCCCAACTGAGCTATGGCCCCACTCGCCGCTGGCAACGCCGGGGATGGGTCCCGGCCGCGGAGGGCGCATATAGACGCGGGTTGGTCACACAATCAAGACCCGGAATCGCAGGTTTCGCATGTCCACAACGCCATGGCGCCCCGCCAGCGAATCGGAAGCAGTCGGCGCCGAGGCCGTGCTGCTGGAATGGCTGGCGGCCACCAGCGGCCTTGCCCTCGCGGGCCCCGCCGGCCTGCGCAACTGGGCGCGGCGGAACCCCGCCGCCTTCCGGGCGGCGTTCGCCGGTTTCGCCGGCATCGATCCGGCGCTGGCCGACACCGCCGCTTCCTGGCTGCTCGGCGCCGGCGTGCGGCAGGATGACCGGGTGCTGTGGACCGGCGAGGCCGCCGATCCCTGCCTCGCCGGGCTGGCGGCCATCGGCGGCGTGCTGACCAACAACCCGGCGCGGGCGACGATCCGGCGCGCCGCCCCGCCGGTATGGCCGCCGCCCGTTTAGGCGGCCAGCTTCAGGTCGGGATGGACGGCAAACGATGCCTCGGTGTTCTGGCGGATTTCCTCAACCGTCACGCCCGGCGCGACATCGACCAGCACCAGCCCCTGCGGGGTGATCTCGAACACCCCCAGATCGGTCACCACCGTGTTCACCACCGCCGCGCCGGTCAGCGGCAGGGTGCAGCGCTTCAGCAGCTTGGGCTTGCCGCCGGCGGTGTGCTCCATCAGCACCACCACACGGCGCACCCCGGCCACCAGATCCATGGCCCCGCCCATCCCCTTGACCATCTTGCCCGGGATCATCCAGTTGGCGAGGTCGCCGTGCTCGCTCACCTGCAAGGCGCCCAGAATCGACAGGTCGATATGTCCGCCGCGCACCATGGCGAAGCTGGCGGCGCTGTCGAAGAAGCTGGTGGTGGGCAGCTCGGTCACCGTCTGCTTGCCGGCGTTGATAAGGTCGGCGTCCTCCTCCCCCTCATACGGAAACGGACCCATCCCCAGCATGCCGTTCTCGCTGTGCAGCTGGATTTGCATGCCCTCGGGGATGAAATTGGCCACCAGGGTGGGAATGCCGATGCCGAGGTTGACGTAGAACCCGTCTTCCAGCTCGGCGGCGGCGCGGGCCGCCATTTCGTCGCGCGTCCAGGCCATTGTCGTTGCCTCCCCTAAGCCGCCTGCCATTTGCGCACGGTGCGCTGCTCGATCCGCTTGTGGACCTGCAGCAGCGGCACCAGCCGCTTGACGAAAATCCCCGGCGTGTGGATGTGGTCGGTTTCGATCTCACCGGGCTCGACCAGGATTTCCACCTCGGCGACCGTCACCCGGGCCGCGGTGGCCATGATCGGGTTGAAATTGCGCGCCGTCTTGCGGAACACCAGGTTGCCCTCGGTGTCGGCTTTCCAGGCATGCACAATGGCCACGTCGGCCACCAGACCGCGTTCCATCACGTATTGCTTGCCGTCGAACTCGCGCACCTCCTTGCCCTCGGCAATCTGGGTGCCGACGCCGGTGCGGGTATAGAAGGCCGGAATACCGGCGCCGCCGGCGCGGATGCGTTCGGCCAGGGTGCCCTGCGGGTTGAACTCGATTTCCAGCTCACCGGCCAGGTACTGGCGGGCGAAGGTGGCATTCTCGCCCACATAGGAGCTGATCATCTTGCGGATCTGCCGGGTATGCAGCAGCAGACCCAGCCCGGCCTCATCGATGCCGCAGTTGTTGCTGATGACCGTAAGGTCCTTCACGCCGGAAGCCTTGATCGCCTCGATCAGCACCGAGGGGATGCCGCACAGGCCGAAGCCGCCGGACATGATTGTCATGCCCTCGTGCAGCAGGCCGGCCAGCGCGGCGGCTGCGTCGGGATACACTTTGTTGACTGCCATTCGCTTCCTCCTGCTCGAACGGCGCTATCTGCCATCGGAACGGGGCGAAGGCCAGAGGAACTGAAAACGATGAGGGGATGCAAGGGCCTGGCGGCCCTTGCCGGTCCAGGGGCGGTGCCCCTGGCCTGTTCTACCAGCGCCGCGCGGCAACCTCGGCGCGGATTTCAGCAGCCAGGTCCGGGTTGGCACGCCGCAACTGGCCCACCCGCAACGCCGCCGCCGCGCCTGGTAGCGGGTTGATTTCCCAACGCTCGAGAAACAGAAGATCGGCGGTCGAGGCCTCGTCACGCACCGCCGACAACGCCCGCTGAACAGCGAGCGTGAGGGGTCGCACGGATGCGAAAGGCTGCATCCGGGCATTCAGGTCAGGCATCGGCAATATCCCCCAACGGCTCAGACATGCGCGGACAAGCTTCGGCCCCGGCCGGGTTTCCCCGCCCATCCGCACACCCGCGCTTCTATCGCGGCTGACCGAAGGATTTCTTAGCAAAGCCGTGATGTACCGATGATATCACGAGGATGTGACCGAAAACGCGGCCAGGGCGGGGGGGAACCGCCCCGGCCCTGTTTCAGTAACGGTAAAGGTCGTGCTTGAACGGCCCGCTTTGCGGCACGCCGATATACTCGGCCTGCTTGGGCGACAGTCTGGTCAGCCGGGCGCCGACCTTGGCCAGATGCAGCGCCGCAACCTTCTCGTCGAGGTGCTTGGGCAGCGTATAGACCTGCCGCTGGTAGCGACCGGCCGGCGCGGTCCACACCTCGAGCTGCGCCAGCACCTGGTTGGTGAAGCTGGCGCTCATGACGAAGCTGGGATGTCCGGTGGCGTTGCCCAGGTTCACCAGCCGCCCTTCCGACAGCACGATCAGGCGCTTGCCGTCGGGGAACACCACCTCGTCCACCTGCGGCTTGACGTTGTCCCACCGCAGGTTGCGCAGCGCCCCGATCTGGATTTCGCTGTCGAAGTGGCCGATGTTGCACACGATCGCCCGGTGCTTCATCCGGCGCATATGTTCGATGGTGATGACGTCCACGTTGCCGGTGGCGGTGACGAAGATATCACCCTCGGGGGCGGCCTCGTCCATGGTGGTGACCTCATAGCCCTCCATGGCTGCCTGCAGGGCGCAGATCGGGTCCACTTCGGTCACCTTCACCCGGCAGCCGGCCTGACGCAGGCTGGCTGCCGAGCCCTTGCCGACATCGCCGAAGCCGTTCACCACCGCGACCTTGCCGGCCATCATCACGTCGGTGCCGCGACGGATGGCGTCCACCAGGCTTTCGCGGCAACCATACAGATTGTCGAATTTCGACTTGGTGACGCTGTCGTTGACGTTGATGGCGGGCACCAGCAGGGTGCCGGCGCGGGCCATTTCCCACAGGCGGTGCACGCCGGTGGTGGTTTCCTCGCTGATGCCGCGCACGTCGGCCAGCATGTCCGGGTATTTGTTGTGCATCAGCAGCGTCAGGTCGCCGCCGTCATCGAGGATCAGGTTCGGCGTCCAGCCATCCGGTCCGCGCACGGTCTGCTCGATGCACCACCAGAACTCCTCCTCGTTCATGCCCTTCCAGGCGAACACGGGGGTGCCGGCAGCGGCCACGGCGGCGGCGGCGTGGTCCTGGGTGGAGAAAATGTTGCAGGAGGACCAGCGCACGGTGGCGCCGAGATGCTCCAGGGTCTGGATCAGCACGGCGGTCTGGATGGTCATGTGCAGGCAGCCGGCAATGCGGGCGCCGGCGAGCGGCCTGGCCTGGCCGAATTCGGCACGAATGGCCATCAGGCCCGGCATTTCGTCCTCGGCCATGGAAATCTCCTTGGCGCCCCATTCGGCGAGAGAGATGTCCTTGACCTTGAAGTCGTCGGCGATCGGCATGAGGGGACTCCTGCGGTTCGGCGGGCGTATATAAGGATATCTTGATGTTTGCAAGCGAGGCGGCGGCCAGGAAGGAAAGTAAGGCCAGGGGCTTTGCCCCTGGACCCCACCAAGGGCCGTGAGGCCCTTGGAACCCGTTACTTTTTTAAGGTTTTTCTGAGAGGGGGGGTAGGAGATGTCAAAACATCTCCTACCCCCCCTCTCAGAAAAACTTCCAAGTAGTGGGGTCCAGGGGGCCACTGCCCCCTGGCGGGTCCAGGGCGGAGCCCTGGCCTTACTTTGCTCCCCCTCAGGTGTTCATCGCGTCGAAGAAATCCTGGTTGGTCTTGCTGTATTTCAGCTTGTCCAGCAGGAAGTCCATCGCATCCATCGTACCCATCGGGTTCAGAATGCGCCGCAGCACCCACATCTTGGAAAGCGTGCCGCGATCCACCAGCAGTTCTTCCTTGCGGGTGCCGCTCTTGGTGATGTCGATCGCCGGGAAGGTGCGCTTGTCCGACAGCTTGCGGTCCAGGATGATCTCGGAGTTGCCGGTGCCCTTGAACTCCTCGAAAATCACCTCGTCCATCCGGCTGCCGGTGTCGATCAGCGCGGTGGCGATGATGGTCAGCGACCCGCCTTCCTCGATGTTGCGCGCCGCGCCGAAGAAGCGCTTGGGCCGTTGCAGCGCGTTGGCGTCCACGCCGCCGGTGAGCACCTTGCCCGACGACGGCACCACCGTGTTGTAGGCGCGCGCCAGACGGGTGATGCTGTCCAGCAGAATCACCACGTCGCGCTTGTGCTCCACCAGCCGCTTGGCCTTTTCCAGCACCATCTCGGTCACCTGCACATGGCGGGTGGCCGGCTCGTCGAAGGTGGAGGCGACCACCTCGCCCTTCACCGTGCGGGCCATGTCGGTGACTTCCTCGGGCCGCTCGTCGATCAGCAGCACCATCAGGAACACTTCAGGATGGTTGCTGCTGATGGCGGTGGCGATGTTCTGCAGCATCACCGTCTTGCCGGTGCGCGGCGGCGCCACGATCAGCGCCCGCTGGCCCATGCCGATCGGGGTGATCAGGTCGATCACGCGCGGGGTCAGATCCTTGGCCGGGCCTTTGGCGACCGACTGGAAATTCTCCATCTCCATCTTGAGCCGGCGGTCGGGATACAGCGGCGTCAGGTTGTCGAAGTTGATGCGGTGGCGCACCGCCTCGGGCGGCTCGAAATTGATGGTGTTGACCTTGAGCATGGCGAAATACCGCTCGCCATCCTTGGGCGAGCGGATCTGGCCTTCCACCGTGTCGCCGGTGCGCAGGGCGAAGCGACGCACCTGGGCCGGGCTGATGTAGATGTCGTCCGGCCCCGGCAGGTAGTTGGATTCCGCGCTGCGCAGGAAGCCGAACCCGTCCGACAGGATCTCGAGCGTGCCCGCGCCGTGGATGGCCTGCTCGTTTTCGGCAAGGTTCTTCAGGATCGCGAACAGCATGTCCTGCTTGCGCAGAGACGACGCGTTTTCGATCGCCAGCGATTCGGCATAGCTCAGCAGGTCTGCCGGGGACTTTGCCTTGAGTTCGGCGAGGTGCATCGGGGGGACGCCTCGGTGTTCGGTCGTTCGGGAGGGGAGGACAGTTGCATTGAGTTGGGCGCGGATCGCGCCCGAATGCCGGACCCGTCCGACCGGGTCGGATGACCACGGTGGGAGGAACGCCGGCCCTGTCCAGGGGAAAAGGATGCGAAGCGGACGCGCGGCCTGCAGGGAACAACAGCCCTGACCTGGACCGCGCCTGTCAGGGCAACCTAGGTGCCGCGCGCCGCCGCGTCAACCCGCACGTGCAAAAAATCGACGCCGTTCAAGCGGTTTTACCCCATCGCACCACCGGTCCCCCGACTCCGCCATCCCCGGCCGTCAGTACGGCCGCACGATCACCATGATGACGATGACGATCATCAACAGGGTCGGCACCTCGTTGGCGATACGGAAAAACCGCTCCGACAGCCGGTTGCGGTCCTCGAGGAAGCCCCGGCGCCAGACGATCAGACCATGGTGGAACACCGTCATGGCCAGCACGCAGAACAGCTTGGTGTGCCACCAGCCCCAGCCCCAGTCGATCACCCCCGGGGTCAGCACCAGCAGAATGCCGAAGGTCCAGGTGGCGATCATGGCCGGATTCATGATCGCCTTGAGCAGCCGGCGCTCCATGATCTTCATGCGCTCGCTCTCCGGCGTGCCGGGCGTTACCATCGTATGGTACACATAGAGCCGCGGAAGGTAGAACAGCCCGGCCATCCAGGCGACGAAGCTGATGATGTGGAGCGACTTGATCCACGGATAGACATAAATGAGTGCGTCGATTGTCATGCAGCCCTCCGCAGTGCCGCGGCGAGCAGCGCCGGCACATTGAACATCGAACGGAACGGAACCGCGCCCAGCGCCCGCAGCGCGGCTCCGTCGGAATGCGGCGCGTAGCCCAGGCAATCCATGCCGGCCGCGGCCGCCGCACGCGCGCCGGGCAGGCTGTCCTCGATCACCAGACACTCGGCCGGACTCACCCCCTCGGCGGCGGCGGCGGCCAGAAACAGGTCGGGGGCCGGCTTGCCGCGCCCGACATCGCGATGGCTGTGCACCCGCCCGGCCACCAGGGAGGCAACGCCGAGGCGGCCGAACTTGGCGCGCATCTCCTCATGCGAGGAGTTCGACGCCACCCGCCAGGGCAGGCCAAGGGCCGACGTGCCGGCCAGCGCCTCCAGCGCCCCGGCGATCGGGGTCGCCTCCAGCGCCAGTGCCTCGACCAGACGGCGTTTCAGCGCCTCCATCCAGCCCAGCGGCAAGCCACGGCCAATCTGGCGCTCGATAACCGGCACCATGTCGGGCAGCGTCATGCCCAGGAACAGCCGGTCGGCCTCGGCCGGAGTCATCACCCAGCCCAGCGTGGCGAGACTGGCTGCAACCACCCGGTTGCTGACTGGCTCGCTGTCCACAAGCACCCCGTCGCAGTCGAATATCACCAGCCGCAGCGCGGTGCGCCGGCCGCGCATGAACTCGAGCGGACTCACCGGGGCTTTATCCGTTCACGCGGATCGGCCCGGGCGAACGGGCAGTCGGTATGCGGCCGCGGGCAGGTCCGGCCGCCGATATAGCTGCTCCTCCCCGGACCGGAATCATGCATCCGCCGCACCAGCCCGGCCAGCGCGGCGACGAAGCCGGCATCGGCGTTGGGTGTCGGCGCCCGGAAATAGGCCGGCACCCCGGTCTGTCGGGCGAACTCCCGGTACTCAATGTCGAGTTCCACCAGTGTTTCGGTATGCTCCGACACGAAGGCGATCGGCACCACCAGCACCGCCACCTTGTCGCGCCCGGCCCGTTCGATCTCCTCCTCGGCGGAGGGACCGATCCATTCCTGCGGGGTGGCCCGCGACTGGTAGCAGATGGCATGGTCGAGATCGGGGATGTTCAAACGGTGCACCACGTCGGCGACGGTGTGCTCGATCTGGAACTGGTACGGATCGCCCAGGTCGATGATCACCTTCGGCAATCCGTGCGCCGAAAAAAGAATACGCAGCTTCTGGTCGGCCGGCAGGGTGGCGCGGGCCTCGTCCCAGGCCCGCCGCACGATCGCCGCCGCTGCCTGGGTGAAGGCATCGTCGCTGTAGTAGCAGCACAGCCACGCCGTCGGTTTGATCAGTCCGACCTTGGCCGACGCCTCGCGCCAGGCGGTCATGCTGCTGCCGGTGGTGGTGGTGGAATACTGCGGATACAGCGGCAGCAGCACCACCTCGTCGGGGTCCCAGTCGCGCACCGCGCGCACCACTTCCTCGCTCATCGGATGCCAGTAGCGCATGGCGATGAAGCAGCGCGCGTCGAATTCCGGCAACGCCGCCTCGAGCGCGCGGGCCTGCTGCTCGGTCAGCCCGAGCAGCGGCGACCGCCCGCCGATATGGGCATAGTTCTCACTTGCCGGCTTCAGCCGGGCGGCGGCGATGATGCGGGCCAGAAAAGGGCGAATGAGGAAATTCACCCGCAGAATGGCCGGATCGGTGAACAGATTGACCAGAAAGGGCCGGATGCTCTCCGGCCCGTCCGGCCCGCCCAGGTTGAACAGGACGATGGCGATACGCGGCTTGGTCATCAGCTGAACGTGGCAGCCTGTCTCCCAAGGTCACGCCGCGCGAACGCGGGCCACCAGATCGGCGACATGCTCCGGGGACGTCTGCGGCACGATGCCATGCCCCAAATTGAAGATGAACGGCCGCCCGCGCAAGGCCGCCAACACCGCGTCGGTCTCACGCGCCAGCGCCTCGCCGCCGGCCACCAGCACCAGCGGGTCCAGGTTGCCCTGGATCGCCACATTGGCCGGCACCTCGCGCGCCGCCACCACCGGGTCGGCCGAAGTGTCGATGCCAACTCCCTGCACGCCGGTGGCACGGGCGAACTCGGCCAGCATGGTGCCGGCCTGGCGGGGGAAGCCGATCACCGGCACGCCGGGATGGCGTGCGCGGATGGAAGCGGCAATCCGCGCCGACGGTTCGATGACATGCGCCCGGAACAGCGATGGCGCCAGCACGCCGGCCCATGAATCGAACAGCATGACCGCCTCGGCACCCGCCTCGATCTGCGCCGACAGATACACAATGGTCTGCTCGGTCACCAGATCGATGAGCCGGGCGAACAAGGAAGGGTTGCACCAGGCCATGAGGCGAACCTGGTCCCATTCCTTCGAACCACTGCCCTGAACCATGTAGCAGGCCACCGTGAAGGGGCTGCCGGCGAAGCCGATCAGTGTCGCATCCCCCACCGCGCCGCTCAGCCGGCTCACCGTCTCCAGGATCGGTTCGATGGCCTTGGGCAGGCGGGACGGGTCCAGCGCCTCCAGGCCGGCCGCATCGCGGATCGGCGGCAACTGCGGACCTTCGCCCTCGGCGAAGCGCAGCCCCTGGCCGAGCGCCCAGGGCAGCATCAGGATGTCGCTGAACAGAATGGCGGCGTCGAAGCCATAGCGGCGCAGCGGTTGTAGCGTCACTTCGGTGGCCAGCGCCGGGTTGGTGCACAGGTCGATGAATCCACCGGCCTGACCCCGCACTTCCCGGTATTCCGGCAGGTAACGCCCCGCCTGCCGCATCAACCACATCGGCGGCGGCCACACCGCTTCGCCAGCCAAAGTCCGCAACAGCTTCTTTGCCATGATACCGTTCCGCCAGGGTTCGCTCGCCCCCCTTCTAAACAGAGAAAAGAGAAAAGAAACTGGGGGAAGTTTCTGAGGGGCCTGTGGATGACGGGGTACCGGGCACCGGAATTATCATCCCCCCCGCCATCCACAGCCGAACCACCACATAACATATTGATATGAATAAATATTTAAATTCCATCCCGATACCGCGCGGGTGACGGCGGCGAACCATCCCGTGCCGTTCCGGCCGACCGGTTATCCCCGCTCCGCCCGGCACGCCGGCTCGACGGGGGTTTTCATCCCCGTTATCCCCGCTATCCTTGCATGCATGCCAACCCGCATGAACCTGCATCTGGTGTCCGACGCGACCGGGGAAACCCTCAACTCGATCGCCCGCGCGACGGTGTCGCAATTCGAGCACGCCACCATTCTGTACCACCGCTGGAGCCTGATCCGGACGCGCTTTCAGCTGCACCGGGTGCTGGAAGGCGTCGAGGCCGAGCCCGGTCCGGTGCTTTCCACCCTGGTCGAAAAAAGCCTGCGGGCGGAACTGGAAACCACCTGCCAGCGCCTCGGCCTGCCGGTGGTGAATGTGCTCGATCCGGTGATGACCATGTTCCAGGAGCAGTTCGGCGAAAAGGCCGCCGCCCGGCCCGGCCGGCAGTATGTGCTGGACGCCGACTATTTCCGCCGCATCGACGCCATGCACTATGTGCTGGCGCATGACGACGGCCAGGCCCAGGCCGGCATGGCCGCGGCCGATGTCATGCTGGTGGGCGTCTCCCGCAGTTCCAAGACGCCGACCTCGTTCTATCTCGCCAATCGCGGCGTCAAGGCCGCCAACATCCCGCTGGTGCCGGGGCTGCCCGACCCGCCGGGGCTGGAAAACCCGCGCTGTCCGGTTGTCGGCCTGACCATCGACGCGGAAGCGCTGATCGAGATCCGGCGCTTCCGGTTGCGCATGCTCGGCAGCACGCCGGCCCGGCAGGAAAACGGGGAATACGTCGATCTCGAGGCGGTGAAGGCCGAGTTGCTGTGGGCGCGGCGGCTCTGCGCCAAGCACGGCTGGCCGGTGATCGACGTGACCCGGCGTTCGATCGAGGAAACCGCCGCCACCGTCCTGCAACTCATGGAGAGCTGGCACGAGCGCCAGCGCAAGGCCGCCGAGGCCGCCAGCGAAACCGACGCCGCGCCGCCGGCATGAGCTTGCCCGGCATGAGCCTGCCCGGCGTGAGCTTGCCCGGCATGAGCTTGCCCGGCATGAGCTTGCAGCGTCGGGCGCCACCCCTGGTTCTGGCCAGCGCCTCGGCGGCGCGACGGGCGTTGCTCGAGGCAGCCGGCCTGCGCTTCGACACGCGGCCGGCGCATGTTGACGAGGCGGCGCTGAAGCGCACCGCAAGGGCCGACGGTCTCGATGCCGGTGCCGCCGCCCTGCTGCTGGCGGACGCCAAGGCGCGTCAGGTCGCCGGGGACGACCCGGCGGCGCTGGTCATCGGCTGCGACCAGTTGCTGCTGTGCGAGGGAGAGTGGTTCGACAAGCCGGCGAGCCTCGACGAGGCCAGGGCGCATCTGCGTGCCCTGCGCGGGCGCACCCATACCCTGGTCACCGCCGTGCTGTGCCGGCGCGGCGATCAGCGTCTGTGGGGCAGCGTGGCCCGGCCGCGCCTGACCATGCGGGGTTTCTCCGATGCGTTTCTGGAAACCTATCTGCGGCTGGAATCCGATCTTGTCACCAGCACGGTCGGTGCTTACCGCCTGGAAGGCCCGGGGGTGCAGCTGTTTGCCGCGGTGGAGGGTGAGCACGCCGCCATTCTCGGCCTGCCTTTGCTGGCGCTGCTGGGGTTCCTGCGCGAATACGGTTTGCTCGAGGCCTGAACCGGCGGAGTTCGCCTATCTATCGGCTGCATCCAGAACGGCATGCAGCGCCGCCACGGTTTCGGGTGAAAGCCGGCCGATCGACTGGGCCAGCCGGTTGGCCAGCGCCGTCTGTTCCGGCATCAGCCCGGCCGTATCCACCACCACGCGCGGATGCGACAGCCTTGCCAGCCGCGCCAGTTCGTCGGCCTGGTCCCAGATCAGGCCGAACACCTCGCAGAGCTGATGCACCAGCCCGGCACTGGGAGCGCCGCGCCTGCCATGCTCCAGCGCCGACAGATAGGCCGCCGAGACCTGCAACCGGGCGGCCAGCTGGCGGAGGGTCATGGCCCTTTCGGTGCGGAGGGTTCTCAGCCGGGCGCCGAAGGGGGTCATCGCTTCCGCCCCGCGCGGGGCGTTGCCCCGCACCCCACCAGGGCTTCGCCCTGGACCCACCAAGGGGCACCGCCCCTTGGAACCCTTAGCGGAGCCCTGGCCTTATCTTCCTTCCCCCAATGGCCCACGCAGTCCGAAACTCCGGTTCCGGGAAGGGGGGTTGTCCTCGTCACCTTGTTCGCCGCAGCAAAACTCTTACCGCGCCTGGATTGGCCGGGTGCGGATGGATCGCCGCCAGCACCAGCGGGCGCAGCGACGGCAGGTTCAGCCAGTGCGGCAGTTCGCGCCGCAACACGCCACCCGCCTCGCCGGCGCCGCGGCCGGTGATCACTTCCACGCAGCGCACCCCGTCCGCATGGGCTGAAAGCAGAAAGGCGTGCAGCGTGTGAAACGCGCGCTGGGCGGTCCGGCCATGTAGATCCAGCGTGCGCGCCGGTGCCAGCCTGCCGGAAAGCAGCCGGTTCCAGGTGCTCTTGTCGAGACCGCCGGGCTGGCCGCCAACCGACAAGGCGGCGGCCGGGGCAACGGCGGGACGCAGCGCGGCAGGCAGAACCGGCGGGACCGCCACCGGCGGCGGCAGGATTTCCGGCACAGGCAGCGCCGCGCGCCCCGGCAGCGGACGAACCAGCCGCGCATACGCCGCCCAGTCGCTACGGTCCTGCTCGGTCAGCGATATGCGGCGGCTGGTGGCCACTGCCTATCCGGCGGAGGCGGGCGGAGTGTCATGCGTCTTCACGGCCGGTCTCCTTGATCGAAGAAAGCAACGGCCGTCAATATAGTGTGGCCGCCGGACCGAATAAGCACAAAAACACCCGGCCACCGAGCATCCGGCTATCCGATCGCGGCGGGATCGTCGTCCACCAGCACCACGTGCAGCCGGCGTGGCCCGTGGGCGCCGAGTTCCAGGGTGGATTCGATGTCGGCCGAACGGGAGGGGCCGGTCACCAGCATGACATTGCGCGGCATGAACCCGCCGGTGACGCGGTCCTGATGTTCGGCGCGCAGCCTGTCCCAGGCGTCTTCCAGCGCGCCGGCTATGCGGCTGGCGCGCAGCACCACGATGGCGGTGTCGGCCAGCAGGTTCAGCGTGGTCGGCCGGTCCGGCGTGCCGGGCAGCATCAGCGTGCCGGTCTCGGCCACCCCGGCGAAGCCATGCTGCACGCTGACCAGGTCGGTTGCCTCGGCCCGGCCGGTGCGGATACGCAGCAGCGGGCAGGCCGACCAGGGGATGGCCTGCAACTCGGGATGCGGCGCCAGAACAAAGCACGAAGGCAGGCTCTGCGCCGTCAGATAGGAGGCGATCGCCGCCGGCACCGCGTCGAAACCGGCTACCCGCACGACGCTGCCGTATTCCTTTTCCACGTTGGCCACGAACAGCGCCACCTGCCCGGGGCGCGGCAGCCGGCTGCGGGCGGGGATCAGGTGGCGCGGATGCTGCTCCAGCCGTGCCCGCAGTCCCAGCGTCAGGTGGTCCGGCAACGCACCGCGCCCCAGACCCCGCCGGATGGCGCCCAGAACCGCGTCCTTCGACATCAGATCCGCCCGGCGCGACGCTCGCGCGCATAACGGGCGAAAAACGTATCCCCCTCCGGCGCCGGCAGGTCGCGCCCGCTGGTCCAGCCGGCGGCGAACGGCAGGCTGGAGAAACGGCCCCGTCTGCGGCCGAGCCGCCCCAGCCCCCAGGCGACCGCCCTGGTCACCAGACGGTAGGCCGCCGGCCGCCGCGCCAACCAGGCCCAGATGCGCAGGCCCGCGCGGGCAGCCGGCGGCGTCAGGCGGCGCTCGAATTCCCGCTCGCGCCAGTGGCGCATCAGATCGGGCAGCGGAATCTTCACCGGGCAGACGGCCTCGCATTTGCCACAGAAAGTGCTGGCATTGGGCAGATGCCCGGCCTGGTCCACGCCGATCAGGGATGGTGTCAGCACGGCGCCCATCGGACCCGGATACACCCAGCCATAGGCATGTCCGCCGACGGTGAAATAGACCGGGCAGTGGTTCAGGCAGGCGGCGCAGCGGATGCAGCGCAGCATCGGCTGGAACTCGCTGCCGAGCAGGTTCGACCGGCCATTGTCGATCAGCACCACATGGTATTCGTCCGGCCCGTCCAGCTCGCCGGGCCGGCGGGTGCCGGTGGAAAAGGTGTTGTAGACCGCCATGTCCTGGCCGGTGGCCGACCGCGCCAGCAGCCGCAGCAGGGTGCAGGCATCCTCCAGCGTCGGCACCACTTTTTCGATGCTGGCCAGCACGATATGCACGCGCGGCAGCGTCTGGGTGAGGTCGCCATTGCCCTCGTTGGTAACGATGACACTGCTGCCGGTTTCGGCGATGAGGAAATTGGCGCCGGTAATGCCCACGTCGGCGGCGAGGAACCGCGCCCGCAGCCGTGCCCGCGCCTCGGCCAGGATAGCCCGGCGGTCGGCGAAAACGCGGTCGGCCGGCAGGTCGGTGTGCGAGGCCCGGAAGCTTTCCTCCCAGTCCTCGCGGTTGAGGTGGAAGGCCGGGGCGATGATATGGCTGGGCGGCTCGCGCCGAAGCTGGAGGATGTATTCGCCGAGATCGGTCTCGACCGGGGTGATGCCGTGCCGCTCGAGGTGCTCGTTGATTTCGAGCTCCTCGGAAATCATCGACTTGCCCTTGGTGACCGTGCGCGCGCCCACCCGCTGGCAGATCGCCAGCACGGCCGCGCGGGCCTCGTCGGCGGTGCCGCACCAGTGCACCTGCCCGCCGGCGCGCTCGGCGTTGGCGGCCCAGGTCTCCAGGTAAAAGTCGAGATTGGCCAGCGTGTGGTCCTTGATGTCGCGGCCGATCTCCCGCAACCGCTCGAACTCGGGAAGCTGCGCGACGGCTGCGGCGCGGCGCGAGGGAAACGCCGGGCGGGTGAAAACCAGCGCCTTCTGCAGCCGCGCGTCGCCCAGCGCCTGGGCGGCGTTTTCCTTGAAGGCAAGGCTGGTGGCGCGCATCCGCTAAGCCTGTTGTCGCAACGCCTGCAATGCTGCCGTGGTTTTCGCCTCATCCAGACTGCCGGGTCCTGTCACGCGCGCCAGGATGTGGTCCAGTCTATCGACGATACGCAACCTCTCTGCTGCCGGCAGCGCAAATATGGCACGGCCGTATTCCTGCTCAACTTCCGCGACGATCTCGTGAACGGCACCGATCGCGCCCCGCTGCGCGGGCGTCTTGATATCCGAACGCAGTTGCCGTTCGAAACTCGTGCGGTTCAGGCCATGGCTCAGATAGCGGGCCGCCAGATAGACAGCCTCGACCGCCGCTTGCTGGTCAAGCCGCCCAAGAATGGCATCGAAGCTCATGTCACCTTCCTTGGCCAGTTATCGTGATAAATCCAGCACATCGAAGCTGGACCTAGGGAGTTCCTCGATGATGAATTCTTGCGCCATCGGCCGCGCTCTGTCGTCGATCCCGGCCGGCTTCACGCGGTTTGCAACCTTAGCATAAGGTATGACGAACAGAAGCGGCTTGAAGTCCGGTAATGGCGCCTGCTTCGCCACTGCCTCAATAAGCTCGCGCGTTGGGCGGTCGATCATGCCCTGGGCTTCCTTGGCGACCGCGCCACGGATGATTCCCCGCCGGTTCGCTGCGATGACGGCACTGTGCTCGTCGCCGCCGGCAATGTCGCGCTCGTAGGTGCGGTACAGAAGGATCGGATTGGAACTCGGCGGGTTGTGGAAAGCGTGGGGATCGGGATCGTCGCGGGGAGCGCACCACACGTAATGGAGCTCCCCGAAATACCGTTGTGCCACGCTATAGGCCAGCCGGGTCGCCGTGGAGTACAAAAGAAGCGGCTGCGTCATGTGCTCAGCACGCCGGCCGCCTCCCCGATCGGCGGCACCCCGGCGGTCATGCCGGCCAGCACTTCGGCCACGTGCCGCACCTTCACCGGGCTGCCCTCGCGCCGCAGCCGTCCGGCGATGTTCAGCAGGCAGCCCAGATCGCCGGCCAGCAGCGTGCCGGCCCCCGTCGCCGCAATGTCCTGGCACTTGTCGGCCACCATGCGGACGGAGATGTCGGGATACTTCACGCAGAACGTGCCGCCGAAGCCGCAGCACGTCTCCGGCGCCTGCATTTCCGCCAGGGACAATCCCTCGACCGTCCCCAACAAGGCGCGCGGCTGCGCCTTCACCCCCAGCTCGCGCAGGCCGGCGCAGCCATCGTGGTACGTAACGGTGCCCGGGTACGACGCCGCCACCCGGTCCATGCCCATCACATCGACCAGAAAACTGACCAGTTCATAACAGCGGTCGCCGAGCGCCCGGGCACGGCCTCGGGCGTTCGGGTCATCGTCGAACAGCCCGGGCAAATGCCAGCGGAGCATCCCGCCGCAGGAGCCGGACGGCACCACCACGTAGTCGTAGCCCTCGAAGGCATCGAGGATGCCCCGGCCGATATCGCGCGCGCTGGCCCGGTCGCCGGCATTATAGGCTGGCTGGCCGCAACAGGTCTGCGCCCGCGGCACCTCCACCGTGCAGCCGGCCTGGCGCAGCAGATGGATGGCGGCGAATCCCACCGTCGGCCGGTGCAAATCCACCAGACAGGTCACGAACAGGGCGACGCGCGGATGCGCCGGGCGGGTGGGCGGCATGGCTCCGCCGCCTCAGTTGGAGGCCGCCCGGACCGCCCGCGGCAGCAGAACGTAATCGGTGCCGGGCTGACGCATCCGGCCGGCCTTTTCCTCGGCCTCGCTGCCCCAGCCCCAGAATACATCCGCCCGCACCGGACCCTTGATCGCCCCGCCGATATCCTGCGCCATCATCAGCCGCTGCAACCGGCTGCCGGTCAGCGGGTCGGTGGTGTCCAGCCACAGCGGCGCCCCGAGCGGAATATAGGCACGGTCCACCGCCACCGTCCGGCCCGGCGTCAGCGCCGCGCCGAGCGAGCCGGGCGGCCCGTCCTCCGGCCGCACGCCGATAACTTCGCGGAAAAACACGTAGGACGGGTTCTGGTTCATCACCTCGGCCGCCTCGGCGGGGTGGGCATTCAGCCAGGCACGGATGGACTGCATGGACACCTGGTCCAGCGGAATCTGGCCGCGATCCGCCAGCACCCGCCCGATCGGCACATAGGGGCGGCCGTTCTGCCCGGCATAACTCACCCGTACCACCCGCCCGTCCGCCAGCCGTACCCGCCCGGAGCCCTGGATTTGCAGCACGAAGGCGTCGATCGGGTCGGCCAGCCACAGAATGCCCAGGCGCTGGCGGTCGAGCGCGCCGGCCTCGATGGCCGCACGGTCCCAGTACGGCACCAGCTGTCCCCGCTCCAGCCGGCCGACCAGCCGCCGCCCCTTCAGCTCCGGCGCGAACTCGCCAAGATCGGCCTGCACCATGTCGGTCGGCCGGCCCAGCAGCGGCGAGCGATAGGCGCCGCCGGGGCTGCGCGCGCCGGGCACTTCGGGTTCGTAGTAGCCGGTGAACAGCCCGTTCGGGTTGCCGTTGCCGGCGATCGACCAGGGCTGGAAATAGGCCTCGAAGAAGCCCCGCGCCGCCTCGTCGCCCGGGGGCAGGGTGCGCGCGGCGTCGCACGCCTCGCGCCACTGCGCCGGCAGGCCGCCACGATTCGCCGCCTCGCCGGTGCCGCCGAGATTGCTGTCCGGGCTGCGCGCCATGGCGGCGCAGCCGGCCAGGAAGGCGGGCACCGCCTGGGCCGGATGCTCATCGCGCCAGCCCGGCAAACGGTCGAACCCCACCGGGGTCAGCGTCATGACCACGCCGCCCTCGGTGGTCGTTGGCGGCTGCTGCACGCAGGCCGCCAGCGTGACAACGCCGGCCATCGCCAGCAGGCGGGCACCCGCCCGCCGGACAGGATGCCGCATCAGGCGCTGCGCGCGGCCACCAGCCGCCAGGTCGGATCGGCCGAGGTCAGGTCGCGTTCGAAAGTCCACAGATCGGTGATCTCGGTCACCGCGTCGGCACCCGCCACTGGCGCGCCGTCGCGGCCGAGGGTGACGTTCACCTGGTCGGAAACAAAGCGCACGGTGATGTTGGCGATGCTGCCGCGCAAATCGGCCGCCTCGATGGTGCCGGCATGGACGGCGCGGATTTCGGTCCGCTGGGTTTCGCCGGCGGCCTCGCGGGCGGTGATCGCGGCATCGAAGGCGCGGAAGGTGTCATCCGACAGCAGCGGGTGCAGCCGGGCGCGGTCGCCGGCGGCGAAGGCGGCGACGATGATGCGGAACGCCGCCTCGGCGCCGTCCAGGAAACGCGCGGGGTGGAAGGCGTTATCGACCCGCTGCATGCGCAGCAGCGCCTGGCCGGGCGGTGACGCCGGATCGGGCAGCGGCCGCGCCGCCGCCACGGGTTCCGCCACGGCGTCGATCACCGGCCGATCCGCCACGCTGCGCGGCACGGCGGTCGGCTGCGCATTCGGCTGGCCCGGGATGGGCTGTTCCGGCGGCCGCTCGAAGCCGGTGCGGCGGCCGAGGATGCTGCGCAGGCGCAGCACCAGGAAGGCCGCGATCATGCCGAACAGGACGAGATCGAGCGGGAAGCTGCCGCTGGAACCCATGGGAACTCTCCCTTGCGCCCGGAATCAGGCGCCGGCACTGACATAATGTCCCGCGGCGCCGGACACAACAGATCGCCCGGTTGCACCGCGTCCATGGCCGCGTCTATCCGAAGCCCATGATCCTGCTGCGGCACGGCCAGACCACGTTCAACCTGCATTTCAACGCGACCCGGACCGACCCCGGTATCGCCGACCCGAGGCTGACTCCGCTCGGCCACGCCCAGGCCGGGCAGGCGCTCGCCGCGCTGGCCGGCGAGCGCATCCGGCGCATCATCGTCTCGCCGTACACAAGGGCGTTGCAGACCGCCGCCCCGCTGGCCGCCGCGCTCGGCGTGCCCATGGTCGTCAATCCGCTGGTGCGCGAGCGCTGCGCCTTCACCTGCGATGTCGGCACCCCGCGCAGCGGGCTTGAACGGACCTGGCCGCTGCTCGATTTCTCCGCGGTGGACGAGGTATGGTGGCCGTCGGCGGAGGAGCCGTTCCAGTCCCTGCTGGAGCGCGCCGCCCGCTTCCGCGCCGACATGGCCGCCCTGCCGGACTGGCCGGATACGCTGGTGGTCAGCCATTGGGGGTTCATTCTGGCGCTGACCGGCGAACGCCTTGGCAACGGCGAATGGCGGCGTTGCGACCCGACCGCGCCGGCGCCCGATGGGGTGACGCCGCATTACGGATGAGCCATCCGCGCCTCCCGGCGCAGGCCGTTCTTTCGTTTCGGCCGGCCCTGTGCTACCGGCCGCCCCGGTCCCCCAACCAAACGGAGTATGGCCATGCCCGAGACAACGCCCACCCCGCCGCAGGGGGCCGGCCAGCAGGTTCCGCCGCTGGTCGTCAACATACAGTACGTGAAGGATCTGTCCTTCGAGGTGCCGGGGGCGCCGCAGATCTACACCCAGCTGCGCGCCGCCCCGCGGGTTGACATCAACCTGGACGTGCAGGCCCGCCGCGTCACCGAGGGCCAGAACACCTTCGAGGTCACCCTGTCGATCCGTGCCGAGGCCACCGAGGCGCCGGCCGAAGCCGCGCCGACGACCAACGGCGCCGGGGCGCCCGAGCCTGCAACCCGGGTGTTCCTGGCCGAGCTCGCCTATGCCGGCGTGTTCACCCTGACCGGGCTGCCGGAGAACACGGTGGAGCCGGTGTTGCTGGTCGAATGCCCGCGCATCCTGTTCCCGTTCGCCCGCAACATTCTCTCCGACGTGACCCGCGACGGCGGCTTCCCGCCGGTACTGCTGCAACCCATCGATTTCGTGTCGTTGTGGCAGCAGCGCCGTGCCCAGCTGGGCGGCGCCGACACCACCCCCGCGACCGTCTGATTGCTTCCCTCTCTCCCGCGCCGGGGGAGAGGGTCCTTCCCGTACCCATGGCCGTGGAAGGGGAGCGGGCGGCTGCCTATTCCCCGCCGGGCGGGTCGGCGAAGAATTTTTCTCCCAGCATGCGGGAATTGCCGCGGAATTCCGCCACCGCCGTGCCGTCGCCGGTGCGCACGGTGATGTCGTAGATGCCCGACCGCCCGGCCCGCGACCGCTCCTCCGCGGTCGCCACCAGCCTGTTGCCGCGCCGGGCCGGGTGCAGGAAGGTGATGCTGCAATGCTGCGCCACGGTCCGTTCGTTGGCGCTGTTGCAGGCATAGGCGAAGGCGCAATCGGCCAGGGTGAAAATCAGGCCGCCATGGCAGATGCCATGGCCGTTCACCATGTCGTCGCGCACCCGCATGGACATGGTGGCGTGGCCCGGCCCGACCTCGTCCAGGGTGATGCCCAGCGACTGGGCGGCGCGATCGTCGGGCCACATGGCATCGGCGCAGGCGCGGGCCAGGGCCTGCGGATCGACAGGTTTGCTCATACCGGTGTTCCTGAATCCCTGCGCCAGTGATGCCATTGCGCGAGGCGGCGGGCCAGGGCGGAACCGTCATATCGCCGCCAGCCAGGCGCGCACCCCGGCGGCATCGCCAAAATGCTCCTGCACCCGCAGGCCGATGCCGCCCAACTGGCGGGCGGCGCGCATGCCGTCCTCGTCGGTCACATCGTCGCCGACATAAACCGGCACCCGGCCGGCGAAGGGCGGGCGTTCCATCAGGCTGTGCACCGCGCGCCCCTTGTCAATGCCGCGCGGCTTCACCTCCCAGGCCATGTGCGCCGGCATGATCGTGAACGGCGCGGCATCGTCGCCCATCATCGACAGCAGGGCTTGGTGCAATGCCGGCCCCGCCGCCGGCGCCAGCCGGTAATGCAGCACGAAGCCGTGCGACTTGCGCTCCAGCAAGGCGCCGGGAAAGCCGGCCACAGCCCGCCCAGCCTGCGCCAGCCAGCCGGCCGGCACCTCTGGCAGGTCGGGCCGCTCCAACGCCGCCCCCGGCGCATGCCGGATCGCCCCGCCATGCTCGCCGGCGATGGCATACGGCCCGCCGTCCAGCAGCGCCTCGACCTGCTCCACCGGGCGACCGCTCACCACCGCCACCGCGTCGGCAAGCCTGCCGCGCAAGGCGCGCAGCGTGGACAGCAGGCCCGGCGGCACCACCACCGCGGCGGGCGTCGGCGCAATGTCGAGCAACGTGCCATCGAGATCGAGCAGCAGCGCCGCATGCTGCGGCAGCGCGATGGCGGGAAGAACGGTCATGCGAGAGGCATCCTTTGCGGGTTCAGCCCCGCGCGGGGCATTTTGGCTAAGTAATGGGGTCAAGGGGGCCACCGCCCCGTCGTGCCGAAGGCGCGCTGCGCGCGACGCGGGTCCAGGGCGGCGCCCTGGCCTTATCTTCCTTCGCCCGACAACCCCGATCCCCGCGCGTATCGTATCACCACCGTCTGGTCCGCCGAGCCGGCGACGCGCCGCGCTTCCATGCCCGCCTCCGCCCCGGGTTGCGCCGCCATCCAGCCCTCGTACAGCCCCTCCAGCGCCGCCGCCAGCCACAGCCCCGGCGGGTCGCCCTGCCCCCCCACCAGCGGCAGCCCGGCATGGGTGAACAGCAGCGCCCGCTCCGCTTCCAGCAAGGCAACCCGGGTCCGCCCCCAGCCCATCGCTTCCAGCGCGGCGTCCATTTCCGCCGCCAGCGCCTCCAGCGACGTCACCGCCGCCAGCGGCGCCAGCGCCGCCAGCGCCGCCATCTGCCGCCCGACCTCCCGCAGCAGCGCATCGCGCCCGGGTACCCCGGCCTGTCCGTCGATGTGGGCCGCCAGCGCGCGCAGGAACAGCTTCACGGCAGATCTCCCTGGAAGATGTAACGGGCATACACCGTGCCCACGAACTCGCTCCAGTCGCCGGCATGCTGATAGCTGACGCGGCCGCCCAGCAGCAGCGACGGGCTGGCCCGGTATTCCAGACTGCCCTTCAGGGTGCCGCTGATGCCGGAACTGCTGGTGCCCGGATAATATGTCAGCTTTGCCGGGCCGCCACCCTGCGCCACCAGTAGCGCCTGCAACCCGGCATCGTTGGGGAACACCGGTGAATTGTTCGAGTGATAGGTCTGGTAGCCGATCGACCCGCCCACCGACCAGGTCAGCGCCTCCCCGCGCGAGCTGTAGGAAACCGGCACCAGGGCGGCGAAATAGCTCTGCGGACTGAAATACCCGCCCTGGCCGAGCGAGTAATACTGAAGGTTCTGGTTATAGGCGAAATACACCAGGTCCAGCCCCACCCGCACTTCCTGGCCGCCATCGCGCCACACCGGATAGGCGCCGCCGGCGCCGCCCTCGACCATGGTGTTGGACGCGACGTTGGTGCCGGTGACCGACGCCCCGCCGCCGCCGGCATAGAAATTCGCCAGCCCCGCCGTCAGCTCGATCTGCCCGTGCCCGCCGGTGCGCGTCACCCCGCCCCACAGCGTGTTGTTGGTGGTGTCGTGCGTGCCGGCATAGGACAGCAGCGAGTCGGTCACCGCCCGCCGCTCGCCGCGCAGCCGCAGCCGCACTCCATCGGCCAGTTCCGGCGACAGTTCGACCCCGCCGATGATGTTCTCGAGCGGGAAGCCCAGCGGGGTGGCGCCGATATCGGCGTGCAGCCAGCCGATCTCATAAGCGAAATCGAGGCCGACGCCCTGGGCGGTCTGGTTCGGCGGCGGCGGCTTGGCGCCGAACGCGGCGGTGCCGAAGCTGGCCTGGTCGTAGGCGTCCAGCGGCACGCTGCCGGCCGACAGGAAGGTCGGCATGGTGGTGATGGTCGCCTGGCCACGCCCGAACGGCGACAGCTTCAGCTGCGATTGCAGGTTCATTTCGTTCAACTGGCCGAGCCCGGACGTGCCGGTGCGCAGGCGCAGGCCCGGCCCCAGCGTCAGTTGCGGCGCCAGATCCTCGCGCAACCCGGCAATCTGATGGTCGATGTCCACCAGTGTCGGATCGGCCGGCGCCAGACCGGACTCCGAGGCCACCCCCGGCAAGGTTTCCGCCGCCGGCGCGGGCTGCTCGCGGCGGAACGGATTGCCGCCCGGCGCCGCCGGACCAGGTGTTGCGGGACCGGGTGCGGCCACCGGCCCGGCGGGCAGCGCGGCAACCGGCGCCTCGGGCCCCAGCTGCTGCTCGCGCAGGCCGCGCGCCGTGCGCAAATCCTGCAACGCCCGGCGCTTGTTGCCCTGCGCCCGCGCCAGATCGGCCGCCATCATCCAGACCTGCGGGTCGTTGGGGGCCAGTTGCCGGCCCTCGCTCACCAGCGCCTCGGCGCGGCCGTACTCGCCGGCCTGGATCGCCGCCGCCACCGTGGCGCGGCGGGCCGCCATGTCGCCCGGGTCGCGCGCCAGCACCGCCTGGCTGATGGCCAGCGCCTGCCGCGGGTCCTGCGCCCCCTGGTACAGCCGCGCCAGCGCCAGATTCAGCGCCGGATCGGTGGGGTTCTGCGCCAGTTGCGGCGCCAGCTGGTCATAGGCGTCGGCGGGCCGGCCTTGCTTGTTCAGCGTATCGGAACTGCGCACCGCGATGCCCGCCTGCAACTGCTGCAACGCCGCCTGCTGCGGCGCGGTCAGCCCGCCCGCCGCCTGCGCCTCGGCGGCCAGCGCGCCCGCCCCCGCCGTGTCGCCGGCGTCCAGCAAGGCGCCGGCATAGGCCAGACGCTGCGCCGGGGTTGGATTGCGGGTGACCGCCAGGGCGGTGGCCAGGGCCTGCCGCGCGCCGGCGGGGTCGTGCAACGCGGTGAAGGCGCGGGCGATCGCCACCCCCCGTCCGCCATTGGGGTCGGGGGCGGCCGCCAGCGTCAGCAGTTTCTGCCGCGCCGCCAGCGGGCTGGTGGCGGCCAGCGCCATGGCGGCGCGGATGTCCGCCTGCACCTGCGCCTGCGCCAGCAGCGCCTGCATGTCCGGCCCGCGCGCCGCCGGCGGCAGCCGGGCGATGATGGCGGCGGCATCCCCGGGTCGCCCATCCTCGGCGGCGAACAGCGCCGCCGCCCGCAGCGAGTCGGTGTTGCGGCTGTCGGCCAGCCCGGCCATGACGCTGCGCGCCTCGGTCTTCTGCCCGCTGGCGCTCAACGCCCGCGCCAGATCGAGCTTCGTCCACGGGTCGGCCGGATCGGCTTCGGTGGCGGCGCGCAGCAGCGCCACTTTCTGCATCGGGTCGGTCAGGGTGGCGGCGCGCTGGCGCAGTTGATCCGCCCGCAGCCGCGCCACCGCCGTGCGGTTGCCCGCCCCCTCGGCGCGCGCCAGAATGGCGTCGGCCTCGGCATCGCGGCCGGCGCGGGTGAGCACCTGCGCCAGCCCCACCAGCAGGTCGGCGTTGTTGGGCTGGCGGGCCAGCGCCGCCTGGTAGCTGGCCACCGCGCCTTCCAGATCACCGCGCCGGGCCTGCGCGTCGGCCAGCATGCCCTGCGCCCCGGCCACGTCGCCGCCGCGGGCGATGATGGCCCGCAGCAACTGCTCGGCCGGGCCAAGCTGGCCGCGCTGGATCATCGCCCGGGCGCGGGCGTAATCCTCGCCGGCGCTGGCGCCCGCCAAAGCCTGCTCCCAGCGCGCCTTGTTGGCCGGGTCGGCGGCGATGGCGCGGCTCAGCAGCTCGCGCGCCTCATCGGTGCGGCCTTGGCGCAGCCGCACCAGCCCCAGCCCGCCCAGCGCGTCGGCATCGTTGGGGTTCTGTTCCAGCCCGGCCCGGAAGGCGGTTTCCGCCTCGGCCAGCCGGCCGGCGTTCAGCGCGGCGAACGCCTCGGCGCGCCGCTGCCCCGCCTCGTCGGCCGGACTGCGCGGCGGGTTGCGGGCGGCCAGCAGACGCGCGGCGATGCCGTCATCGGGATGGCTCGCCAGATAGGCCTGGTATTGCGGGATGCTGGAGCTATCGACCGGCAGCCATTCCAGCGCCTGCCGCCACGCCCGCAGCGCCCCGGTGGAGACCTGGCTGTTCTGTGCCAGCGGCGCCAGCCGGGCGATGCCGTCGGCGCGGGTCTGCGGCCGGAAGGTCAGCAATTCGGCATAGTTTGACAAAGTCACACTCGATACATCGGGCAGTTTACATGCTATGCACGAATTTACATAAAAATTACAAATTATATTTGATATTACCTATATCAATACGAATATCACTATGCCAATGAAAATTACATTCCGGTATCAACCATATTTGACTCGCACCGAATTTCGACTAGAGACTTGAAATTTCAGAATTCTGAGTGTGACTTTGTC